>JAEEGL016577273.1_pt1 | contig 24703 bp, 26 predicted proteins | sample 9134231 | NCBI WGS metagenome assembly JAEEGL01 (sample SAMN16246548, study PRJNA631951) | gut metagenome | biome: gut microbiome; feature: rumen; material: fiber-attached | host: Bos | place: Iran: Karaj | collected 2018-10
AAATCCTGTGGTGGCGACATCGTACCGGTTCGATTCCGGTCTTCGGCAGAACGTGTGGGAGTAGCTCAGCTTGGAAGAGCACTTGGCTACGGACCAAGGTGTCGGGGGTTCGAATCCTCTCTCGCACGTGTATAAAATAAAAAGAACTAGGTCTTTGACCTGGTTCTTTTTATTTTACGAACCTGCGGTTCGTATTCGAAGGGTTCGAATTCTCAGCAGCGTAAACGCTGCTTCGGTCGGTTCGGCGGGAAAAAGGTCCACCGGACCTTTTTCTATTTCCGCCTCACCCTCTCTCGCACGTGTATATAATCCGCCATAAATGGTTACTTAAGGACATTTTTAAGAATATGGATCTTTTTTATTTGTCAATCCAACCAGGTAATCTACAGATGTGTTATAGAGTTTTGCAAGAATAATTGCATATGAAAGAGGAAGCTCTCGTGTTCCTTTTTCGTATCTTCGATATACTTCTCGTTGGCAAAACAGTTTATCTGCAACTTCTTGTTGTGATAAATCATGATCAATTCGTAAATCTTCTATCCGTTGGTATTTCATAATATGTACCTCTGTTGATGATGCTACCAAACGGTGGTAAAATAGTTCTATAAATGCTACCATACGGTTGCATAAGTATCGGAAGAAATATTTGTTTTAGTGGAGAGAGGTGTGACAATGGCAATTACCAGTGTTCTTAAATATGAAGGAGATAACAAAACCTTTGTGTGGAAACATCCAACACAGGATTTTAATATGGGTTCGGAACTTATAGTTCATGAATCTCAGGAAGCAATCTTTTTATTAAATGGAGAAGTACTAGATATTTTTGGCCCAGGCAAGCATTATTTGGAAACAGAGAATCTCCCTGTTGCAAAAACAATAATGAAACTTGGCACTGGTGGCAAAAGTGCTTTTCATGCAGAATTATATTTTGTTAATCTTACGGAACAAATGGCTATTCGTTGGGGTACAGATAGTAAGATTGGTTATTTAGATCCTGTATATGATTTCCCAATTGAGATAGGTGCTTGTGGTGAGATGAGTCTTTCTGTTGCTAATTCAAGCAAATTGCTTATTAAAGTAGTAGGGACGGAAAACGTCTTATCTCAGCAGCAGTTAACTACTTATTTTCGTTCGTTTTTAATGAATCGTGTTAAGTCTATAATGGCACAGCTTATAAGAGAAAGAAATATAAGTGTTTTTGAATTAGATTTACATTTGCAGGAATTGTCGGACGTAATAAAAGAAAAAGTATCTGATGATTTTTACGATTATGGTATAGAGCTGAATCGATTTCTTATAACAACTATATTAAAACCAGATGAAGATAGGAATTATATAAAATTCAAAGAATTATACTTCCGCCAAAAGAATGATGTTATGGAGGCAAAACTTCAGCAAAAGATTTCTTTGATTGACCAGGAAACAAAAGCGAAATCAATGGTTATGGAAGCTGAAGCTATTGCTAAGAAACGTGAGGTTGAAGGTTATACATATAAAGATGAGCGAGGCTTTGATGTTGCTCAAGAAATGGCAGGGAATGAAGCAATTGGACAATTTGCGAATGTTGGCATAGGGCTTGGCATGATAAGTGGCGTTGGAGGCGAAGTTGGAAAAACGGTCGGCGGAATAACAGGTCAGGCTATACAGAACTTAAATCAACCAGCATTATCTGGTGCAGGAAATCAATTTTGCAAAAAATGTGGCAATGCACTAACGCTGGATGCTTTATTCTGTGCAAAATGTGGTGAGCCAGTTGAAAAGCATGATGTATGCACAAATTGCGGATATGTCTTTTCAGGAGATGATAATTTCTGCCCAAGATGTGGAACAAAGAGGAGTGAGTAGATATGAAAAAGACACGAATAATTCTTTTTAATATTATTGTATTATTAGTCGCAGTAGTTTTTTCTTTAGTGTTAATCTTAGGACACGTTGGTGTTGTCAAATCGTCAGTTGTTGTTGTTCCCGGAAGTTATGGGGATCAATATGCAAAGGATAACCATCTTAACATAATTGAATTGGCAGATTCTCAAATGAATTTGTTTGATCAGAGATACGAGGAAAAAGAAGAAGGTGAGCATGAAACGGAAGAAGACTATGTATCTTTGCCTCTTACTTCTATTCCTTTTGAATATAACTTAAATGGAAACAACGCAGAAATTGTGTATTACACCGGAAATGATGATGTGGTTGTTATTCCGTCATATATTGATGGACATACTGTTACAGAGATTTCTATGGATTTGGTTGGAATAGCAGATGTTATCGTGATTCCGGATACCGTAACAAATATAACCGGTGAGTCAGTTCTATATCTTACAACCGCATTGTTTATTATTGAGTTGTTTTTTTCAATTCTAGCAATCATTCTTGCTCTAATAATCGTCAATGTGATTTTTCCAAGATACAGTAAGGATATATCTGAATATATGCTTTCCGGAAGCCAGATGGCGGCTAGTGTTCTTTACGTCATCGCCCAGATTGCTTTTTGTATATATGCTTTAAAAACCTATTCGGTATCAGCGTATGTGGCTCTTATTGTGAGCCTAGTAATTCTTTTGGTATATGTTTTATTTGTTTTCCTTGGCGGTGTTGGTCGAACACAAGTTAAGGCAGTGGAAAAGAATGTCGCAAATAAAACCGCCCGAATGAAAGAAATAAAGCTTATTGTAAAGAGTTTACCTAATATAAATGATCCAAAACTAAAAAACAACTGGAACGTTTATGTGAAGATATAAAATACATGGATAATTCGACAAGAGATGACTTATCAGAAACAGAAAATGAACTTAAGGATAAGATAATTGAAATAAAAAAATGCATAGAAACTGACAATATGGAGTTAATTGAAACCATTTTAAATGAGGCTACTTTGCTAATTAATAAACGCAATAATGAAAAGAAGGCTGGATTATAATATGAGTCTAAAGAGACCTCAAGTACTTCTAGTGGGCAATGGATTATCGCAATCATTTTCTTCTAATTCGATTAATTGGACTGAGTTGTTAATTGAAATTACAGATAATCAAAATATCAAAAAAGAAAAGACAAACATGCCATTTGGATTAGAAGCGGTTTTGAGAACTTATGATAATGTTCAAAGTAAAATGCCCATTATACAGGAGAAACTCTATCATGATATTCACGATGAGAATTACATTTGCGTAATAAACGAGATTCTTTCTATGGGATTTGATGAAATAATTACGACAAATTACGACTTAGATATTGAAAGTTGTGTTGCATCAAAGGAAAAAATATCTTTTAACAAACATAGAGACATAACACACAATATAATCCCCAATAGAGTTTCTGAAGGAAAATATTTTATCCATACAGCCCAGCATTTAGAAGAATTAAACGACGTATATACATCAAGATTATGGCATATTCACGGACATATTCGAAATATGAATAGTATTGTGCTTGGCCATTCTTATTATGGAAGACTTTTAACAAAATATGTTACTCATATTGCACAGTTAAAGAATGATTATGAAAAAATGGTTACTGGTATTAAACCTTTGCGTTACAATTCCTGGCTAGATGCTTTCATTCTTGGGGATGTTTATATTCTTGGATTTGGGTTTAACTTCTCCGAAATTGATATGTGGTGGCTTTTAGATAGAAAAGCGCATGAGAAAGATGGAGTACGGGGAAAAACAATTTTCTATGAACCAGTTTTAGATACGGATAACGATAACAAAAAAGAATTATTGAGCGTCTACAAAACAGATGTAAGAACATTGGATACTCATATCTCGAAAGGTGAAAGTTACAAATACGCAGGATTTTACAAATCTGCGCTTCAAGATATCAAAGGGGAGATTTCATTAAATGATTTTGAAATGTAAAATGTGTGGCGGAGATATTTCTGTCAATGGTGATATGACAATAGGGACGTGTCAATATTGTGGATCAACAATGACTCTACCTAAAATAAGTTCCGACAGGAAAGCACGCCTATTTAATAAGGCTAATGAATATCGTCTCAATAACGAATTTGACAAAGCATACGATGCATATAAAAGTATTGTTGATGAGGACGAACAAGAGGCGGAAGCATATTGGGGGCTGATTCTTTCTGAATATGGAGTGGAATACGTTGAAGATCCATTAACTAAAAAACGTGTACCAACATGTCATAGAACAAAAGTCCAATCCATTCTTTCATCTACAAATTATAAAATGGCTCTTCAGTATGCTGATTCCGAAAGAAAGTTTTATTATCAGGATGAAGCAGAAGTCTTAGATCGATTACAAAAGAATATAATATCTGTTTCGGCAAAAGAACAACCTTACGACGTTTTTATTTGTTATAAAGAAACAAATATTGAAACAGATCAAAGGACACCGGAAAGTGTTGTTGGCCAAGAAATATATGAAAAATTAACAGAAAAAGGGATGCGGTGCTTTTTCTCCAGAATTTCGCTAGAAAACCATATCGGAGAAAATTATGAGCCCTATATTTATGCTGCTTTAAAATCTGCAAGAGTTATGGTTGTTTTGGCTTCTGGAATAGATAATTGTAATTCCGTTTGGGTTAAAAATGAGTGGATGCGTTTTTTGCAGTTTATGAGCGAGGATCAGAATAAGATTATTGTACCTGCGCTAGTAGATATGTCACCATATGAACTTCCAAGTGAATTGTCTTCTTTTCAGGCTCAGGATATGACCAAAGTAGGAGCAATCCAAGATTTGTATTATGGGATTAGCAAAATTCTTGGCACTGCGCCTCGAGAATCAAACTCCCAGATTATTAATGAGTTGCTTGAAGATAAAATAAAACGTGAGAAAGATTTAGAAAAGAAAGAAAAGTTTAGAGAATTCTTGGTTATTGCATCTAGTATATTACTTTCTATCATTTCTTTTTGGTTCTTAGGTGATTGGTTTGGATATACAGATGGATTTGAAAAGTATTCTATGTTTCATAGGGATTCGGTATATATTTCAGTTGGAATAATACTGGTTTTTTCATTAATATCCTCATTGTTGGGACTACTTTATGGGCTAATAAAAGGATATGAGAATAGGTTTACCAGAGGCAGTTTTTTGATAGGCTTGTTATTATGTTCAATAGCAATACTCTTTTTTAAATTAAATGCTTTTAAAATGATTGCACTGTTTGCCGTATATACTATTGACTTATTCGTATGCGCTATATATTTAATTAAATGGGGGAAACTTGAAAAAAAAGAACTCAAAAGAATATATTTTGCGATCATTGGTGTTTCTTTGGTGTTGGCATTTGTTGTGCCTAAAAAGGAATTGCATAAGACCATAAAGGTTACTGGTGAATATGTTAACGTTCGAGCAAAGCCAAGCACAAAAAGTAGTATCTTAGGAAAAGCATATAAAGGAGATACATTTACTAGTACAGGAAAAGAGTTAACAAATTGGTACGTTATCAGCTATAACGGAAGAAAAGCATATGTATATAGATTTTATGTTAAAGAGAACTAGAAAGTATCTAAATCCAGATTAAGCTAATCGTAATAAAGAAGCTTGTATTTGACAGAACTATTACAGGATGTTATCATTTACATACAAAAAAGGTGCCGCCAGTAGACGGTTAGCCCGATTTAAATGTTAGCTAAAAATAGCTGCCAAGTTTTGCGGACTGTGGGCAGCTATTTTTGCGTTTTGTTAATATCTTTGCCGAGAGAATATCCTACGGCAAAGCACGAACAGCATAAGCTGATAATTGCTATAATACCAAGGATTTCGTCCATAGGCTCAAGCCCTCCAATCTAGTATTTCCGCTCTAGGACGGATTATATAAACGGAGGGTCGCAGTCCCTCCGGAGAGGGCTAACCGTCCACCATCTTGGTGACACCCGTACAGGAAGTATATCACGGATTTTTGAATCTGTGTTAAGAAAATTTTATCGGTTCAGTAATTTAAGTTCTAATGCCTTCCATTCTTCATCAGAATAATGTCTTTCGTTAAAATTTCGAACGCAGGATGTGCGTATATTACTTTTTGTAGAAGTCTTTGTGGTAGTCTTTGTATACGTCCTGCCATTTCCGTTCATAGGTATTTCCGTATTTGTATTGACCATATTACCTTTTTGTAAGGGGGTGTCTACATTTTTGTTATGACCCTTATCAGCATCTCGGCTTGAATCAGTCTTCCGGCCATCGGAAAAAGTAAGTTTTTCCAAAATGTCAGGGAGAAGTTCAATAAACATAACGTTTGATAAATGCATACCGCCTACGTTTAGACTCTTTAGGTAACGTTTGATGATGCCTAGATCTTCCAAGATCGAAACCCTTGATTTTACGAATTCTTTTATTCGAAGGGTTCGAAGTCTCAGCAGCGTAAACGCTGCTTCGGTCGGTTCGGCGGGAAAAAGGTCCACCGGACCTTTTTCTATTTCCGCCTCACCCTCTCTCGCACACAAGCAGATTATTGCTGAAAAAATATCTATGGTGAAATGCGACATTCAGTTATAATTGTGTATAATTGAATTCATAAGAGGATGGAATGAAAGCGGAACATAATTGGGGATACGGGGAAAAACTATGGCAAAGTGTGGCGTTTGTTTTCGACAATGTAAAATAGCGGAAGGTGCTTATGGTTTTTGCGGTGTGCGAACCTGTAAGAAGGGAGAGGTGGTGCCGGAAAACTATGGGATGATTACGTCCGTTGCCCTTGATCCTATAGAAAAGAAACCGCTCAATCGTTTCTTCCCGGGAAGTAAGATACTTTCCGTGGGAAGCTATGGTTGTAATCTGCGTTGCCCTTTTTGCCAGAACTATCAAATCTCCTGGTCGGATGAAGTAGAGAGAGTAAAGTCGGAAGCGGAGTATTTGTCCCCGGAAAATCTGACACGACTTGCAGAGGAGCAAATTCCATACGGAAATATTGGCGTTGCCTTTACCTATAATGAGCCACTGATTTTCTATGAGTACGTTTTGGATACAGCGAAGTTGCTAAAGAAAAATGAATTAAAAACAGTGCTGGTGACCAACGGCATGGCAGATGTAGAAATTGTTGGGAAACTGTTTTCTTACGTGGATGCCATGAACATTGATCTAAAGGGATTTACGGACGATTATTATGAAAAACTTCTAAAAGGAAATCGGAAAATGGTAATGAACTTTATCGAAAAAGCGGTAAAACATTGCCATGTGGAACTTACTACCTTAATTGTTCCGGAAGAAAACGACTCGGAGGAAGAAATGGATGCCCTAAGTCAATGGATCGCAAGTCTAAGCCCGGATATTCCTCTTCATATCTCCAGATTCTTTCCACGATTTCATATGGAGGAAAAAGATGCCACGGAGGTTGATGTAATCTACCGTTTAAAGGACATTGCAAAGAAACATTTACACTATGTTTATACAGGGAATTGCTAAGCATTTTTGCGCTTGTTTTTGATTTAAGGGGGGAAAAACATATGGCAATTGAAGCAGCATTTATGGTGCCGCATCCGCCCATGATTGTTCCGAATATCGGAAAGGGTGGAGAAAAGCAGATACAAAAAACTATCGACGCTTATGAGAAGGTGGCGGAAGAAATTGCAAGCATCAAACCGGAGACCATTATTATCACAAGTCCTCACAGTATTTTGTATGCGGACTATTTTCATATTTCGCCCGGAGCCGGGGCTAAGGGAAGTTTCCATAAATTCGGTGCGCCTCAGGTAAGCTTTACGGAAGAGTATGATGTGCAATTGCGAGATAAGATTTGTGACATCGCTGACGAAAATTTCTTTTCTGCAGGTACTTTAGGTGAGCGGGATCCGGAGTTAGATCACGGAACTATGGTGCCTTTATGGTTTATTCGAAAAAAATACTCCAAAGGGAAAATTATTCGCATCGGTCTTTCCGGCTATAGTTTGGTAGACCACTACCACTTTGGACAAATGATTGCACAGGCGGTAGAGGAATGCAATCGAAAAGTGGTATTTGTGGCAAGTGGAGATTTGTCTCATAAACTTCAGGACTATGGCCCCTATGGATTTGCCACAGAAGGACCGCAGTATGATGAACGGATTATGGATGTAGCAGACAGGGCGGCTTTTGGAGAACTCTTTGATTTCAAGGAAGACTTTTGTGAGAAGGCGGCAGAGTGCGGCCATCGCTCTTTTGTGATTATGGCGGGAGCTTTGGATAAAAAAGCTGTGGAGGCAACGGTGTATTCCTATGAGGATGTTACCGGCGTTGGTTACGGAATCGCATCTTTTTATCCGAAAGGGGATGATGAAACCAGAGCTTTTCGAGATATTTATTTAAACAAAATAAGAGATGAACTGGAAAAGAGAGCAAAAGATGCAGATGCCTATGTACGTCTGGCAAAAGCATCCTTGGAAACTTTTATCCTAACGGGACAAACCATTTCTTCTCCAAAGGAATTGCCGGAAGAGATGACAAACACACGAGCAGGTGCCTTTGTTTCCATCCATAAAGGTGGCCAACTCAGAGGATGCATTGGAACCTTTCTTCCAACAAGGCGAAATTTGGCGGAGGAAATCATTTACAATGCCATCAGTGCATCCACAAAGGATCCCAGATTCCAGCCTATTGGCGCGGAGGAACTTCCCTTTCTGGAAATTAACGTAGATGTGTTAAGTGAACCGGAGCCCATAGACTCGCCGGACAAGTTGGATGTAAAACGCTATGGCGTGATTGTAACAAATGGTCGCCGCCGGGGTCTTTTACTTCCGGATTTGGAAGGAGTTGATACGGTGGAAGAACAGATTGCCATTGCAAAACAAAAGGCAAATATAAGATTGGATGAATCCGTGGAACTGCAGCGATTTGAAGTAGTAAGACATAAATAAGGGAAATGGAAAAATGACAATTATTTTGGATCATGTCTCAAAAACATATGACGGAAAAGAAGCGCTGAAGGATTATTATCTTGAAGTGGAAGATAAACGAATCTATCAGATTGTGGGGCCTGCCGGATGTGGGAAAACTACGGTGCTTCGGATCTTTTTAGGTGAGGTAAAACCGGATGAGGGACGCGTGGCCAGAATGGGTGATTACAAATATCCCACGCTGCAAAGTGCCTACGTTCCGCAGGTGAAGGTTTTTAAAGATAAGAAAAGTGCACTTTGGCATGTGAAGAAAGCTCATCGAAAAGTATCTATGGGAAGGGCAATAGAGGAACTGTCCTATTTTTTGCCCGAGGATAAGATGAATTGTCTTGTCAGTGAGTTAAATGAAGCCGAAAAGGGATTTGTGGCAATTGTAAGGGCGTTATGTATTCCTGCGGATTTTATTGTGTTGGATGAACCCTTTGAAGGAATGAATAAAGAGGAACAAAAAAAGGCACTTTCCTATATTTTGGATAAGCAGGGCTCTCGACCAATTCTATTGGCGACAAAAGAAGAATTACCTATTAAAGATTCCAGAGTATTTACGATGTAAAAAAGTTCACGGTGTTTACCGTGAACTTTTTAATTTGGAAGATGATAGGTGTAATCTAGAAGTAGTTTAAGAGTGTAACGATTACCCAGATGATTATAACAATCAGATAATAGATTAGAGTTTTCATTTTCGATTCCTTTCAAACGTTCAATGTTATCTTAATAAAAATGAATCATAGAATCAAATAAGATGAAAGATAATACACAACCGTGTATAAAATATACTTCGCAGACTTTTTGTGGTAGAATAAGGGCTACGTAGACGAAAAACGAAGCGAAGGTGAAACTATGAAATACGATGCGGTAATTTTGGATGTGGATGGAACCCTTTGGAATTCCACACCTTTGGTGGCGAAAGCTTGGACAGCTGCCGCAAAAAAATGCGGTTTGGACAGAGTGATTACGGAAGAAATGTTGCATGGTCTGTTTGGAAAAACCATGCATGAAATTGCAAATGAGCTTATGCCAAATGCCACGGAGGAAGAAAAAGAAAAGGTGCTTTTGGCCTGTTTGGAAGAAGAAAACCACGTGATTGCCGAGGATGACAGCGATATCAATTATCCCGGGGTTACGGAAACCATTAAAGAGCTTTCAAAGAGCGTTCCGGTATGTATCGTATCCAATTGCCAGTCCGGATATATTGAACTGTTCATTGAAAAGTCCGGATTACAGGAATATATCACGGATATTGAATGCTACGGTAATAATGGTAAGCCGAAGGACGAAAATATAAAGCTTCTTGTGGAAAGAAATCATTTTTTAAGTCCTGTTTATGTTGGGGATACCATAATGGATGAAGAAGCATGCGACAAAGCCGGCGTGCCCTTTATCTTTGCTTCTTACGGATTCGGGGAAGCGAAACATCCGGTTTCGGAGATATCTTGTTTCAAAATGTTGCAAAATGTATTAAACTAGAAGCGTAGTTATATCTATTTTACGGATATTGTGAAATAAGAGGATTAACAATGGACGTTCAAATTTATGATTCCGAGATTCAGGAATTAATTACTCATATCATTGCAAACCGCAACTCCCGTAAGCGCGGTTATCTGAAGGACTGCAAAATTCTTTTGAACTACGCAAAAGCCATGGGAGACGAGGCTTTGCTGGGATTCTGCTATTATTATCTTGGCAGAAGTTATTACTATTCCACCGATTCTTTGAAAAAGGCAATGCAGACCATTAAAAAAGCATTGCACTATGCTCAGATTACGCAGGATTACGAGATCCTTTCCCGCATTTACAATATTTTGGGTATTGATGCTTCCAACCGTGGGTTGGAGGAACTGGCTCTTGAGTACTACATGATGGGGCGAAGATATTCGTTCCAATGCAACGATATTGAACTGCAGTCCATATTGGAATACAACATGGGGTATTCTTATATGGAGATGGGGGATGTAGAGGGTTCTCTTAAATTTTTTATGAGAGCCTATCGTCTTTGTAAAAACTGTGGAACGAAAAATAATACGGCTATTTATATTCGCTACCTGATTTGCTGTGTGGTGGGTATTCTCTATGCGTATTTGAAAAAGGAAAATCGTGTAAAAAAAGTTTTTGCAGAGTTGGAAAAAATAGAAACGCAGTACGGAAATCGTATTCCGGAAGCCTTTGAGGAACCTTTGAATTATATTTTCCGTATCACATACTACGAGATGATCGGAGATAAAAGCATGCTTAGCCGTATGCAGACAGAGTTTAAGAACCAGCTGGGTTCGGAAGAAGTTGCAGCGGATTGCATTGATGACTTAATTCGTTATTGCGAGACGTTGGCATTCCACGGGCATTTGGCTTTGGCTGAAGAATTCATTCAACTGACGGAGAAAAGTGTTCAGGCGGCAGATGTTCCTTATCTGAATATGAATTATTACCGGATGCTTGTTTCATTTTATGATAAGAAAAAAGACGAGGCAAAGAAGCAGGAGGCCGTAAAAGCTTATTTTGAGAATTCCCAAAAGCAGATTGCAGATCGAAAGAAGGCGTTTTCTTTCTACTCACAGATGATAGAAACCGTCGAAAAAATTCGACTGGATAATATTCGTCTCGCGAAGGAGGCCAGAACCGATCCCTTAACCAAACTGCCCAATCGTTTGGACATGTCTGAAGTGGGATCTGATTGGTTTGAAAGGGCTCAGACGGAAGGAGCCGCCTTCGGAGTTGAGATTTTTGATATTGATAAATTTAAAGAATACAACGATACCTTCGGACATCAAATCGGAGATGTGTGCCTAGAGGAAATCGGACGCGTATTATGGAAGTTTTCTAATGAAAATTCCGAGAATATATATGTGGGTCGTTACGGCGGCGATGAGTTCTTGGTTTATTATTATAATATGACGGATTCACAAATACTGGAGTTGGCAAAAAGACTTCAAAAAGAATTCAAAAAGATATGCGTGAAAACCGGAGGAAAAGATATCAGCGGAATCTCCGTGTCTCAGGGAATCAGAAACACGGTGCCTCATTCGGATAATAAAATGTGGGACTTTATGTATTCTGCGGATAGCGCGCTGTACGAAGTTAAGAAAAGAAAAAGAGGAGATATTTTAATTATTCATAGGGCATTTTTGTCAGATGCCAGTTTAGCGGATTCTGTTGTTCCGGAATAATTTTTTGAGGAGATGGGAATATGGAAATAATTTGTGTGGATGACGAAAAAATAGCACTGGAAGGATTGGTGCATAGTGTAGAAAAAGCGGCTCCGGAGGCGGAAGTTTTTGGCTTCCGACGAGGGGATTTGGCATTGGAACATGCAAAGGCAAACCCTGTGGATGTTGCTTTTTTGGATATCGAGATGCGTGGGGAAAACGGGCTGGAAGTAGCGGAAAAGTTAAAGGAAATCTATCCCGAGATCAATATTATTTTTACAACCGGATACGGGGAATATGCGGGAGAAGCTTTTGGTATGCACGCCAGCGGGTATGTGATGAAACCGGTTACTTCCGAAAAGATAAAAAAAGAAATGGCAGAACTTCGTCGCCCGATTTCGGATGAGAAGAAAAACCGGGTTTACTGCAAGACCTTTGGAAATTTTGAAATGTTTATTGACGGCAAACCGTTGGAGTTTCAGTATAATAAATCCAGAGAACTGTTTGCATTTTTACTGGATCGAAAGGGTTCTCTTGCCACCATTCAGGAGATTATTATGAATTTGTGGGACGATGACGAACCGGACAGCCATATTTCTTATTTGAAAAACTTGCGCAGAGATTTAATCGGTGTTTTGGAAAACCACAAATGCGCAGATGTGATTATTCGTCAGCACGGTCGAATGGGCATTGTACGAGATTTGGTAGACAGTGATTATTTTGACTTTTTGGATAATAAGAATAATGCCAGAGAAAGCTATACCGGCGAGTATATGGCACAGTATTCCTGGGCGGAGTACACCAACGGCGCCTTGGATGAACTTTTATACAAGTAATTATTGGGGGAGAATATGGACACATTGGTTTCGGATTATTTATTGGCTTCTTTTGAATTGTGGGGAGCCGTAGCCTGTCTGTTTCTTGCTTTTTATTCGCAGCGTACAAAGGTGATTTTTCCCGCAGGTGCCAATTATATGTCTATCATGCTGGTTATTTGCGCGGTTATGATGTTTTCGGATGTGGTGTCCTTTTCCTCCAACGGGCAAATGGGAGTTGCGGCATACTATGAGAATCGTATTTCCAATTTTTTGTGCTTTTCCTTGGCCTATGTGTGCCTTCACCTGTTCTCCAGTTATATCGTATGCTTTGTTAAACCGGATATCCCCACAAAGGTAGGAGAATACTTTGTAAAGGACTATGCGGTTTTTGGTATTCTGGCGGTTCTTTTTAATATCTACAAACCTTTCTATTACTATTTTGATGAGACCAATACCTATCAGCGAGGCGAGTTTTTTACTTTGGGGCAGATCCTTGCGGTTATTCCGTTTTTGGTAATCGCATTTATCATCATTCATAATCGAAATCAAATCGGGCGGACAGGATTTATCGCCTTTATTTCTTATGTGACTTTTCCTGCGGTGTCCGTTCTTTTGACGGCGGGGCAGTATACCAGAGTATCCAGATTGAATATCGGAATTTCTCTTTCTTTATTCTTTATGGTCATTATCATTATCTCGGATCAGAGAAAAAGTATTTTCGAACAGAGAAGAGCCATTTTGGATCAGGAACGGGAAATCAATGAAATGCAGATCCGTTTGGTAATTTCTCAGATACAGCCTCACTTCTTATATAATTCCTTAAACACTATTTATTATCTGTGTGAGAAAGATGTGGCACTTGCTCAGGAGGCCATCAATAATTTTTCCAATTATCTCCGGGGAAACATGAATGCGTTGGCTGCCACAAAACCGGTGGAATTTGAGGTGGAGCTAAACCATGTAAAAAACTATCTGGCTTTGGAGGAAATGCGCTTCGGAGATGAATTGGAGGTGGTATATGACGTGGAAACCACCGGATTTCTGATTCCGTCTCTTTGCCTTCAACCTTTGGTGGAAAATGCGGTTAAGCACGGAGTTGGAAAAAAGATTGGCGGAGGATGTGTTACCATTCGCGTAAAAGAAATGTCGGATTCCTATGAGGTCATTGTGGAGGATGACGGAGTCGGATATGACATGTCCGTAAAAAAAGAAGACGGACGCACCCATGTGGGTATTGATAACGTAAGAAACCGTATCGAAAAAATGGTTCAGGGAAGTTTGTTTGTAAAATCCGAAGTGGGAAAGGGAACCGTGGCTGTGATTCATATCCCGAAATAGTTGTGCGAAATCAACAAAAAACCTTATATTATCCTCTGAAAATGTCGATATTATTCTTGTATCTAATTTGTGTCTGTTACGATGATATAATCCATTCATAGTTAATCACAAGCGCAGACAAAGCGTAACAGGGAGGCATGAACTTGAATGAGTGGATTGACATATATCGGCGTTATGCTACTTGTATTGATTGCCTTTAATGTAGTTATTCTAAAGCCGTATGGCAAGGAAGACAAAAAGACAAACTTTGATTGACTTTCAGGGGAGAGTGAGAGCTATAAAAAGTTTCGAGGTGGCATATGAATACAGATCAAAAAGAATTATTCATGCAGTTTTTAGTTATATATAAAGATTTAACTAAAAGAGTAAAAATGATTAAGGACGCGATTCCCACAGAGGAAGAGTGGAAGGAGCGTGAAAAACTGGTTCACGTTTCCACGATGAGCGGCCGAAAGAAAATGGTGAACCGCAGTATCGCGGAAGAGGAACTTCGGGAAGTGGAAGATATCCTCGACGATTTAGATATTTTATTGGCCCGTATGGACCAGGCTGCCAAGTTGGTAGATGCTTTGGTAGCAGCAGCATAAAAATTTTTTTCTTCAGCGGGGAAACTCGCAACATTTCATCCTTTCCTTATTATTGCAAAAAAGGGATTCCGTAGGGAATCCCTTTTTTGTATGTCCGGAAACTATCTGAAAATTCCTGAAAATGCTAGACAAATTTGCATTTTAGAGTATAATATAATTACCATAGGTGTAACTATGGGGATTTGGGTTTTCCCAAGAAAAGGAATTCGTTTATGAACAAGGAAGTTGTCCGAAAGGACGAGTAGGAAAGAAGGGAAGAAGCATTATGGCAGGTGTAGAATTAAACGTCGTTTCTACTGCTAATATGGCGAAACCGGTTTCTTCCAATGCCCCGACCCGGGAGACCATTAGAAGAACACCCGAGATCAAAACTGCGGATACTGTTAAGGTTCAGAAGCAGGACGAAGCTGAAAAACCAAAACTTAATAAAAAAGAAGAGTCTTTGGAGAATGTGGTTGCACGCTCCGAGTACGGCGATACCGTCCAGGTCAGTGAGGATGGTGCCAATGAATTGGAAGAGAGCCGTCAGGGTGCAGTGGTAGCCGAGGAAGGCGAAGCTTCTTACTTGGCTAATGAGAAGGACAACGAGGAGAATTTCTCTATTGAGCGTCCGGAGATTGCCGAGATTGAGAAGCCTGAGATTGTTCTTCCGGAAGTAAAAACACCGGAAGTGGAGTTGTTGGGATCCCAGGAAGTGGAAGTGGAAGGACCTCCGTTTAACGAGTACAGTTCCGGACAAATGGAAGCTTTCTATCAGGATGGTGACATCTCCGAGTACACATATGACACAGAGATTAGCAGAAGAAAAGCACTCCATGATGAGATTATGGAAGAAAACAGTGCTTTTACAAATAAGATGTCGGAAGTTACCGCAAGCGCAGCCCGAGCAGAACAGGCTGATTTCGCAATTGATGCGGCGCTTGACAGTGAAAGCAAGTTTGACATCAAGGATCGAATGACTGCAGTTAATGGTAAAGACGGCAGCAGTAAGGCTTCGGTTGCCATAGACGAAGATCGAAAGATTGCAGCAAGAGTTACGGAAGAGGAAGGTAAATTATGGGATTATCAGCTTCGAGCTTAAATCCAATTTCTGCGATTGAGTATCGCACCACGGTTCCACAGGCATATACGGTAGAGAATCAATCGGAAGTGTCCGATTCATTTGTGGAAACCATGCAGAGTGTGGGCTACGCCAATCGAGTGGACGCAGCAGCTCCGGTACAGTATGCCACAGCCAGCGTCTCCACCAATCGTATAGAGCAGCTTCAGCGAAATCAGGAAGCAAACAAGGCTTACAATGATTTGGCCGCATCCTTCGGAGGTGTTAATGTTTCCTATGGAGCCGGCCGACAGGCAGAAGGCTACGCCGTGTTGGGTGGCCGGTTTGACGCATTTGCGTAATATTTTTTTAGAAGACAGAAGACAGGGGACGGTTCTCTGTCTTCTTTTTTTATTATAATCTTGCATCTATTGATTTAATGTGTTAAAGTATTCCGAGTAAAAACAAGTGTATTTCACAGAAAGACAGTTTATGAAAAAAGAAAATACATATTATGTATTGAAAGAAAAGGCTGTTCCGGAGGTTCTGTTAAAAGTGGTGGAAGCAAAACGCCTTATAGAATCCGGGAAATGCAAATCCGTTGCGGATGCTACGGACCATGTGGGAATCAGTCGAAGCTCTTTCTATAAGTACAAAGAGGATATTTTCCCTTTCCATGAAGATGCAAAAGGAAAAACCATCAATTTGATGATTCAATTGGAAGATGAGCCGGGACTGTTGTCTTTGATTTTAAAGACGGTGGCAAAATCCGGTGCGAATATTCTTACCATTCATCAGAGTATTCCGGTAAGCGGTGTGGCGTCTCTTACTTTAAGCGTAGAGGTGCTGAAAGAAACCGGTGATGTATCGAAAATGATTTCCGGCATTGAAAAAGTGGCCGGTGTTCATTATGTAAAAATCTTATCTAGGGAGTAGAAAATGAAAGTTGCAGTTATGGGTTACGGAACCATCGGTTCCGGCGTAGTGGAAATCTTAAACGTAAACAGGGACGTGGTTGCGGCACGTGCCGGTGAGCCGTTGGAAGTGAAAAAAGTTTTGGATTTGCGGGATTTTGCCGGAGATCCGGTGGAAAAACTGATTGTTCACGACTATATGGATATCGTTAATGATGAAGAGATAGCATTGGTTGTGGAAACCATGGGTGGTGTGGAGCCGGCTTATACTTTTGTAAAGGCTATGCTTCAAGCGAAAAAGCACGTTACCACTTCCAATAAGGCTTTGGTAGCGGATAAAGGTGCGGAACTGATTCGAATTGCCAGAGAAAACGAAGTGAACTTCATGTTTGAGGCATCCGTGGGAGGCGGCATCCCCATAATCCGACCGCTTTTGTCCTGTCTGACCGGTGATGTGATTGAAGAGATTACAGGTATTGTAAACGGTACAACCAATTATATGCTTACCAAGATGGCAAACGAGGGAAGCGATTATGATGAGGTATTAAAAGAAGCACAGGCTTTAGGATATGCGGAAAAAGATCCTACCGCTGATGTGGAAGGTTATGACGCCTGCAGAAAAATCGCAATTCTTACTTCTTTAATCAGCGGCTGCCAGGTGGATTACAACGATATTCCTACGGAAGGTATCAGCCACATCACTGCAACAGATATGAAATATGCGGAAAAGATGGGTCGTACCATTAAACTTTTGGCTCGTTCCAATAAAGTGGGAGAGACCTATTCTGCCAGAGTGGCTCCTTACCTTTTGCCAAAGGAACATCCGCTTTACAGTGTAAATGATGTATTCAATGCCATATTTGTTCACGGCAATATGCTGGGAGACGGAATGTTTTACGGCTCCGGTGCCGGAAAGCTTCCTACGGCAAGTGCGGTGGTAGGTGATTTGGTTGCCATGGCAAAGCACATTAACAAAAATATTTATTTGGAATGGTCAGAGGAAAAACTGGAACTTGCGAATCCGACACAGCAGAGCTTTAAGTTTTTTGTACGTACTACCGATTCCAGGGAAAAAGTGGAAAGTATTTTCCATAAGGTTGATTTTGTGGATGCGGAAGCGGAAGGTGAAATCGCTTTTGTTACCTGTGAAATGACACAAAAGAAATATGATGACGCATCAGCTGAAATCAATGTGATTCAGATGATTCGTTTTGCTTAAAAAGATTACAAGACTTGATAGGAGGAAATTATGTTAATCGTCAAGAAATTCGGCGGAAGCTCCGTAGCGAATAAGGAACGCATTTTTAATGTGGCGAACCGAATCGCTGAGGAGTACAAAAAAGGAAATCAGGTGGTTGTGGTTCTCTCAGCCATGGGGGATACCACGGACGAACTTTTGGAAAAGGCCTACGATATTAATCCGGACGCACCAAAACGAGAAATGGATATGCTTTTGGCCTGCGGTGAACAGACGTCAGTGGCTTTGATGGCCATGGCACTTTCATCCATGAGTATTCCGGCAATCTCCTTAAATGCATTTCAGGTGGCTATGCACACTACATCAAAGTATTCCAATGCAAGATTTAAGAGAATTGACACGGAACGAATTCAAAATGAGCTGGAAGCGCGAAAGGTGGTTATCGTAACCGGATTCCAGGGTATTAATAAATATGATGATATTACCACATTGGGACGTGGCGGAAGTGATACCACCGCGGTAGCATTGGCAGCAGCTCTTCGTGCAGATGCCTGCGAGATTTACACCGATGTGGAGGGTGTTTATACGGCGGATCCGCGAGTGGTTCCGAAGGCCCATAAAATTGAAGAAATTTCCTACGATGAAATGTTGGAATTGGCCACCTTGGGTGCAAAGGTATTGCACAATCGTTCGGTGGAATTGGCAAAGAAGTATGGCGTACAGTTGGTAGTACGCTCAAGTTTAAATAATGCGGAAGGTACAACCGTAAAGGAGGTTACATCAGTGGAAGGTATGCTTGTTAGCGGTGTTGCGGTAGATAAGGATGCAGCACGTATTGCGATTATTGGATTAAAGAATGAACCGGGTATTGCGTTTAAGGTATTTGATTTGTTGGCAAAGCACAATATTAACGTGGATGTGATTTTACAGTCTATCGGTCGTGACGATACAAAGGATATTTCCTTTACCGTTGATCAAACCCAGGCTAAGGAAGCGGTTCAGTTATTAAAGGAAAACAAAGAGCGTCTTACTATTCAAAAGATTGAGGAAGACGAATCCGTTGCAAAGCTTTCCATTGTAGGTGCCGGCATGCAGTCTAACGCAGGTGTGGCAGCAAAGATGTTTGAAGCGCTTTACGGAGTAGGCGTAAACATTCGTATGATTGCCACTTCCGAAATCCGCATCACCGTGCTCATCGACCTTGACGATGTTCAAAGTGCCATGAAGGCGGTGCATGCAGCCTTTTTAGAGGAATAGAGTGAATTAAATAAATATGTGACAGGGGGACGGTTCTGTGTCACCGATTACATTCGGTGACGCAGAACCGTCCCCCTTTTGTCTGAAAAAGTAAAAGACTGATGGGGAAACATCAGTCTTTAGAGGGGAGTATAAATAATAAGGGGATAAGAGGTATTCCTCTTATGCTTGGATGATATCATCGGTACAGAACTTTGGCAATAGACTTAAGCAATGTTTAATAGATTTTTAAGATTTTAATAATTTGTTAATAATTTGGAATAAGGGCTGAATTTATGGTATGATTTAGCCTATGGAAATGTTTGAAATATGTGTGCCTTGCCATTTTGGCATTGAGGCAGTCGTAAAAAGAGAAATTTATGATTTAGGCTATGATATCACCAAGGTGGAAGATGGCCGTGTAACCTTCCGGGGAGACTGGGAGGCGGTTGTACGTGCCAATCTTTGTATTCGTACCGGAGAGCGCATTCTTGTAAAGGTTGGAGAGTTTCATGCCGAGGAATTCGAGGATTTGTTCCAGGGGATCAAAAGTATTCCGTGGGAGAAATTTATCCCGAAGGACGGAAAGTTTTGGGTGACAAAAGCCACTTCCATTAAGAGCAAGCTTTACGCTGTGCCTACCATCCAGTCCATAGCGAAAAAAGCTATGGTGGAGCGTATGAGCGAAGCTTACAAAACCGATGTGTTCCCGGAGAGTGGATTGTCTTTCCCGGTTCGCATTTTTATGATGAAGGATGAGGTGCTGGTGACATTGGATACTACCGGTGTTCCGCTTCATAAAAGGGGCTATCGTACCTATACATCCAAAGCACCCATATCCGAGACTTTGGCTGCGGCGTTGATTTTGCTGACCCCTTGGAGAAAAGACCGTATTTTGCTGGATCCTTTTTGTGGCAGCGGAACTTTTTTGATTGAAGCAGCCATGATGGGCGCAAACATTGCACCGGGGTTATACCGTGAATTTACGGCAGAGACCTGGACGCATTTGATTGATAAAAACTTATGGAAAGAGATCCGCAGTGAGCTTGAAGAGGAAATTGATACGAAGGTTGATATGAATCTTCAGGGCTATGATATTGATCCGGAAGCTATCTCTATAGCCAAGAAGAATGCGGCACAGGCGAAGGTGGATCATTTGATTCATTTTCAGGTTCGTGATATGGCAAACACTTCCCATCCAAAGAAGTATGGGTTTATGATTACCAATCCGCCTTACGGTGAGAGATTGGAGGATAAAAAGGATTTGCCGGACTTGTATGCAACTCTCGGAAAGGTGTATGCATCTTTGGATTCCTGGTCCATGTATGTGATTACTTCCTATGAGGAAGCAGAGAAGTACATCGGACGAAAAGCCGATAAGAACCGTAAGATTTATAACGGTATGATTAAGACTTACTTTTATCAGTATATGGGACCGAAGCCACCGAAGAGAAAGTGAGCGGGGAGAAAAGGACAGTTACCGATGAAACACATGAGACGCTTTGTGGTACTGACGTTTGTACTGCTGGCATTGTTTTTCATAAAATTAAATACCACTACGGATGATTATTCCAATGTGGAAACCTTTCGCGGGGCCCATTTGGAACAACGGGTTTTTTATCCGCTGATTGCCAAAAGTATCAACGATGCCAATGGACTTACCTTTCGCTTTAACGGAGAGGAAATGTCTTTGGCAGCGGATGAGCTTTGCTTAAATGACAGCATGCAGGTTATGGCATCTTTGGATTTTATTCGGGAGATGTTTTATACCAGTGCCAATCTGTACGATGAAACGGAATTTCGTCTGGAAAGAAATGAGGCAGAGTATAAGTTTTACGTAAATTCCATCGAGGGAATTGCGGGAACTGAGCGTGTGGAACTGTCTGCAGAGCCTTTGGTGACGGAACAGGATGCTTATCTTCCGTTAAAAGACTTATGCGATCTTTTTGGATATGAGTATTCCTGGGATATGAAAACCGCCGTATTGGAATTGACTTCAACGGAGAATACCACATCATCTTTGCCCAAAAGCTATGATTTAAGAAACAAGAATCGGGCAGCATCCATTAAAAATCAGGGAAATACCCAGACTTGTTGGGCTTATGCGGCGTATGGTGCCATGGAGTCTTCTCTTCTTCCGGAGGAAGCGGTATCTCTAAATCCCAAAGAACTGATTGATAATAAGCCTTATTCCTATACGGATAACGATGGCGGGGATTTTGCCATGGCCTTATCCTATCTTTTGTCCTGGCAGGGACCGACCGTAATGGATGAAAAGCGTCACGTACAGGAAGTTCATTTTTATAATTCCGATGATATTGACGATATCAAATGGGGTGTGTACCTCTATGGGGGTGTTTCCACTTCCGTCTATATCAATGTAAGCTCCATAGGCACTTCTTCCAATTATAATCGGACCACCAATTCGTACTGTTATCAGGGAGACAGCAATCCAAACCATGATGTGATTATTATCGGTTGGAATGATAAATACTCTGCTGCCAATTTTAACGGCGAGGTGCCGGGGGACGGTGCATTTATTTGTCAGAACAGCTGGGGAGATTCCTTTGGAGACGAAGGAGTTTTTTATGTTTCCTACTATGATTCCAATATCGGAAATCAGGCGGTGTCCTATGCCAAAATCGAAAGGTCCGATAACTATGATTTTGTGGAGCAGATGGATCGATGCGGATGGCGGGGACAGATTGGCTATAACAAAGAGGATGCCTGGGGAGCCGCTATTTATAAAGCCGAGGAGAATCTTTCTTTAAAAAGCTGCGGCTTCTATGCATTGGATAAAAATACATCTTTTCAGGTGTATGTGGCACAGAAGTTTGAAGGTGTGTCCTCTCTTGCAAGCCGGGTGCTGGTGGCTTCCGGTAGTTTGGATGCGGCGGGATATTATACCATTCCGTTTATGCGGGAAGTTTCTGTGGAAAAAGGAGACGAATACGCGGTTATTTTATATATTAATACACCGAATACAAAGCATCCCATTGCCATCGAATACGAGTCGCCGAATATGGCAGGGGGCAGCGTGGATTTAAATGACGGCAAAAGCTATGTTTCCAAAAACGGCTTGGAATGGGAAAGCGCGGAAGAAACGGCAAGGGGTAATCTTTGCCTAAAAGTATACGGTAACTACAGGGAAGAGGAAGAACAGTAAGATGCAAAAGAAAATAGAAAACCGACTGATCATTTCACTTCTGTTAATTGTAATTGCCTTAACCTCTGTAATTTATTATTTTCCGCAGTTGCACAGCTATGCTTTTTTTGATAACGGAAATGAAGAAGGTGTCCACAGCGTGATGGAATTGATACATGGGGATACTTCTCTTTTGGTAACGGATGAGAATTTGGGAGAAAGCGGCCATCAGCTTAGACTGGAATTGCCGGCCAATACCACCTTTGATATGGTGGAAATCCAACAGGACTACTTGTATCACACCATAACCATCTCCATACCGGGACTGGATGACAATTATTTGTATGACTATCCTTTGGTGGGACGAAGCGACCACATTACGGATTTTACCTTTGCTTCCGAAAACTGGCATGGTGTTTTGCAAATCACTACGGACGGTGTATTTGAATTGCAGACGAAGATGGAGAACCGGTACCTGTATTTGGATTTTGTGGATCCTCATGATATTTACGATGCCATCGTGGTGGTGGATGCCGGTCACGGCGGTAAAGACGGCGGTTGCTCCGGAGGCGGATTGGTGGAGAAAGATATTAATCTGGCCATTACGGAAAAAATGAAACCCTACTTCGAAAATGATGGTTATAACATCGGTGTTTATTATACGAGAGAAAAAGATTTTAATCCCACCTACGAAAGCCGTGTAGGACTGGCCAACGATTTGAATGCGGATTTGTTTTTGAGCGTTCATATCAATTCCACCGCCAGCGGAAGAACTTCTTCCATCAACGGTTCGGAGGTAATGTATCGTTCCGGAGATGATTCTGGACTTAGTAAAGCCTTTGCAGGTCACTGTTTGGATGCCATGTTGGCTGCTTTGGGAAGCAATTCCAAAGGCCTTGTGGCAGGAGATGAGATATATATTATCCGGTCCTCCAATGTGCCGGTGGCTTTGGCAGAGATTGGGTTTATCACCAATAAGGAAGAACGAAAAAAACTGGGAGACGTAACTTATCAGGATACGGCAGCTAAGGCTTTGCACGATGCCGTTATCACTACATTGCAGGAGAACGGAGCACTATGAGAAAAATAATTTTTGCAACGGGAAATAAAAACAAAGTCCGGGAAATTCATGAGATTTTAGCAGACTTGGATTTTGAAATTCTAACCATGAAGGAAGCAGGAATTGATGTGGATATTGTGGAGGATGGAAAGACCTTCGAAGAAAATTCCATGATTAAGGCAAGCTGCGTATACGATGCCCTTCCTGCGGATTTGAAAGGACAGGTCTATGTGATGGCGGATGATTCCGGACTGTCCATCGACGCCTTAAACGGGGAACCGGGGATTTATTCTGCCCGCTATATGGGAGAGGATACTTCTTATGAAAAGAAAAACAAAAACCTGATTGAACGTTTGGAGGGAGTGGAAAAGGAAGACCGCACTGCCAGATTTACCTGTGCCATTGCCTGTATTTTTCCTGACGGAAGCCGGAAAAATATTACCGGTGTCATGGAAGGCTATATCGGATATGAAATTGCCGGGGAAAACGGATTTGGCTATGACCCTATTTTTTATATTGATGAGTTCGGTTGCTCTACCGCGCAGATGTCGCCGGAACAGAAAAATTCCATCAGCCACAGAGGCCAGGCGCTTCGTGGTATGAGAAAGGAAGTTATGAAATATGAAAATATTAGTGGCCAGTGATACCCACTATTCCGTAGATCGTCTGGTAAAGGCAGCAGAGTCGGAAAAGCCGGATAAGATTTTTCACCTGGGAGATTCCCTGGGGAAAGCAGAGCAGGTGGAAGCCATTTGCGAGGTGCCGGTAACTGTAGTTCGGGGAAATTGTGATTCGGATATTTCCATTCCTTCGGAAGTGATTGAGGAAATCGGAAATCACAAGGCGCTTTTAACTCATGGTCACTATTATGGTGTGGGCTATGATGTGGAAGATTTGGATGAGCTCATAGATGCAGCTAAGGCAAAGGGATGTGATATTGCCATGTACGGACATACCCATGTGCCTCTTTTGTCACGTGGCTACAAAGGGATGACCATCCTAAACCCGGGTAGCATTTCCTCGCCCCGCCAACCTTCCCGCAAGTGCACGTATGCGGTCATAGAAATTGATGAAAATAACGAGATTTCAATATCTATGAGAGAAATTTAAAAAAGTTGAAAAAAGTTGTTGACAAGCAACGAGGCATATCATATAATACATCTTGCGTTTGCGAAAACAAGCAAAAGTCCTTTCGGGGTGTGGCTCAGTTTGGCTAGAGCACCTGGTTTGGGACCAGGGGGTCGCAGGTTCGAATCCTGTCACCCCGATTTATATGATACCATTTAGGTTTGATTTTGCGGGTGTAGTTCAATGGTAGAACACCAGCCTTCCAAGCTGGATACGTGGGTTCGATTCCCATCACCCGCTTTTCCTATGTAAAAAACATGGGCAAGTGTCTG
>JAEEGL013477319.1_pt1 | contig 24701 bp, 22 predicted proteins | sample 9134231 | NCBI WGS metagenome assembly JAEEGL01 (sample SAMN16246548, study PRJNA631951) | gut metagenome | biome: gut microbiome; feature: rumen; material: fiber-attached | host: Bos | place: Iran: Karaj | collected 2018-10
AAATGAAAAAAAAGAAAAAATTTAGATTGTTTGATGCCATATTGGGGACAGTTTGTTTAACATTGGTATGTGAATCAGTTATGCCTACAGCTGCTATTGGTAATACGCAATATTTTTGGTGGATTCTATTATTGATAGGATTTTGCTTACCGTATGGTATGATTACTGCTGAACTTGGTACTACTTATCCAAGCGAAGGTGGTATGTATGACTGGGTAAAGCGTGCTTTTGGTCCTAAATGGGCTGGTCGTGTTGCTTGGAATTACTGGGTTAATTTCCCGTTGTGGATATCATCACTAGCTGTAGCAGTGACTGATATTATTGCCGGAATGTTTAATATTGAGTTAAGCATCATAGCAATATTAATAATTCAACTTGCTTATATTTGGTTAGTAACATTCTTGAGTACAAAGAGAATTGGTGAAAGCAAGGAGATAGTTAATGTAGGAACTGCTATAAAGGTGTTCTTACTTCTTGGAATTGGAATTTTAGGAATTTATTCATTTGTTAAAACTGGACATAGTGCTAACCCAATTACAAGTGTAGGAGATTTGTTCCCAACTTTGGATTTTGCGTCATTATCATTTATTTCAATTATTATATTTAACTTCATGGGATTTGAAGTTGTTGGTACTTGGGTAGATGATATGGATGAACCTAAAAAGCAAATACCAAAAGCTTTAATTTTTGGTGGATTATTAATGGCAATATTCTATATATTACCAGCAACAGGATTTAATATTGCAATTGAAGCTAATGAAGATTGGATTGGAGCAGGAGCTGAAATTGTAGTAGATGTATTAAAATCATTATTTAATAGCGTTGGAATGAATGAACCAATGATTATGGCTTTAGTAATTGTTTGTGGACTTATGTTTATATATACATTTATTGCTAATATTGCTTCATGGTCATTTGGTGTTAATGCTGTTGCTAAATATGCTGCAGAGGATGGAAGTCTTCCAAAAACATTTTCTAAAGTTAATGAAGAAGGCGTTCCACATAAGGCTGCAATTATTAATGGTGTAGTTGCTTCAATTATTTGTATTGCAGGAGTAGTTGCTAATTTAATTAGTGAAGATTTTAGTGCATCATTTGGCTTATTCTTTAGTTTAAGCTGGATTACACTATTGGTTGGTTATATTCCAATGTTCTTAGCATTTATTAAATTAAGAAGAACTGAGCCTGGTATTGAAAGACCTTATAGGGTTCCTGTTAAAGGATTTATGATTTATGTAACTGCATTAATACCTTTTATTCTTTTAATAGCTGGAGTATTGTTTACAATCTTTGGTGATTTTAGTGGAGAATACTTAGTTGGTAATTTACCATTAATTGTTGGTGTAGTTATATCATTTATACTTGAAGAAATATTTGTATCAAGAATAAAAAAACAAAAATAAGGAAAATTCTTAAGGAATCCTTTTTGGATTCCTTAATGGTTAAGTTGGAGGAAAAATGAAAAGAATAAAAGATTCAACACCTAAACAAGATGGATTTAGAATGCCAGCTGAATTTGAACGTCAAGAAGGCGTTTATATGTTATGGCCGCAAAGAACAGATAACTGGAGAAATGGTGCAAAACCTGCTCAAGAAGTATTTGTTAAAGTTGCTAGTACTATTGCAAAGTATGAAAAAATGACAATGTTAGTTAATCGTGATCAATATGCTAATGCTAGAAATATGTTACCTGATAATGTTAGAGTTCTTGAACTTTCTAATAATGACTCTTGGGCAAGAGATACTGGAGCGACATTTGTTGTAAATAAAAAGGGCGAAATGAGAGGTATCGATTGGGGCTTTAATGCATATGGCGGGTTTTATGATGGAATATATTTCCCATGGGATTTTGATGAGTGCATTGGTCAAAAAATGAGTGAATTAGAAAGTGTTGATTATTATCAAATACGTGATTTTGTATGTGAAGGCGGATCATTTCATGTTGATGGTGAAGGAACATGTATGGTTACTGAAGAAACTTTATTAAGTCCTGGTAGAAATCCTAATTTATCTAAGAAACAAATTGAAAAAATATTAAGAGAATACTTGAATGTTGAAAAAGTATTATGGGTTCCTAAAGGATTATATAACGATGTTGACACTAACGGTCATGTAGATAATATTTGTAATTTTGTTCGTCCAGGTGTTGTTGTATTGGCTTGGAGTGATGACAAAAATGATCCTCAATATGCCATAAGTAGAGAAGACTATGCATATTTAAGTAGTGTAAAAGATGCTAGAGGACGTAAGTTAGAAATACATAAATTATATTGTCCATCGCCTCAATATATTACGAAAGAAGAAAGTGGTGGAATTGATTATGTAGAAGGTACCATTCCTCGTAATGAAGGTGATAGAATGGCAGCATCTTATGTAAACTATTTAACAGGAAATGGATTCATTGCTTTACCAGTTTTTAATGATCCTATGGATGAAAAGGCAATAGAAACTTTGCAAGAACTTTATCCTGATAGAAAGATTGAAGCTATATATGCAAGAGAAATATTATTAGGTGGTGGAAACATTCACTGCATAACTCAGCAGGTTCCTGCTAGAAGAAAGTAAATATTAAGACATATTAAAAATATGTCTTTTTTATGTGTGAATAAAATAGTAATTAATGACATATTTTTTATTAGGTGGTTTGATGAAAAAAATATGTTTTTTGTTTATATTATTTTTTGTTCCTATTACAGTTTATGGAGAAGAATTAAATCTTGCAGAAAATGCTAAAAGTGCTATTATGATTGAATCTTCTACGGGAAAAGTATTATATAGTAAAAATCCTAATGAGAAATTGGCTCCAGCTTCAATGACAAAGATAATGAGTTTAATCCTTATTATGGAAAATATTGAATCTGGTAATATTAAATGGGAAGATACTGTTGTTGCTTCAGAAAATGCATCTGCTATGGGTGGCAGTCAAATTTTTTTAAAGACGGGAGAAGTAATGAAAGTAGAGGATCTTGTTAAGGCTATATGTGTAGCATCTGCTAATGATGCTGTTGTGGCTATGGCTGAGAAAATTGCTGGTACTGAAGAAGGGTTTGTTAAATTAATGAATGACAAGGCAAGAGAACTTGGAGCTAGAAATACTAATTTTAAGAATTCTACTGGTCTTGATGTAGAAGGTCATTATTCAACTGCTAATGATATGGCTATTATGGCTAGAGAATTAATTCGTCATAAAAAGATATTAGAGTTTTCTAGTATATATGAGGATTATCTAAGAAAAGGTACTCCTAATAGTTTTTGGCTTGTTAATACAAATAAACTAGTAAGATATTATGATTATATAGATGGCCTTAAAACAGGCTTTACTGACGATGCTGGTTATTGTTTGACAGCTACTGGTAAGAAAAATGGTATGAGATTAATAACAGTAGTTATGAAAGAAGATAATACTAATAATAGAACTAAAGATACTATTGCTATGATGGATTATGGTTTTAATATGTATAGTATAAATAATATTGTTAGTAAAAATAAAGTATTAGGTAGTGTCGATGTAAATTTAGGTGTTAAAGAAAAAGTAGATGTTATTTCTATGGAAGATGTTAGTATTGTTAATAATAAGCAGGATGATGGTAAAGAATATACTTATGATATGAAACTTAATGATGTTACTGCTCCAGTTAAGAATGGAGATATTGTTGGTAAACTAGATATATATGAATCTTCTAAATATTTAAAAAGCATAGATATAACAGTTAAAGAGAACATTGATAAGGCTAATATATTTTTAATATTTATTAGGAATTTAAGAGATGTTTTAGTAGGTAAAGTACAAATATAAAATGCAAGAAATATTGCATTTTATATTTGTTTTTCTAATGAAAAATATAAATATTAATGAATTGGAATATGTTATTTTTAATCCAAATAATTTTAATTATTATGTATCATTTTCTAAAATTCCCCTAAAACATGTAAAAATTAATCATAAATTATATTTGGATTTTTATAATGAATTACTCCATCAAAATCTAACACAGATTGTGATTAAATTTATAAATGATAAATATAGAGATGATTTTATTAATTATTTACATTCTAATGGTATTAATATAAAAAAATCTGAAGATTATATTATTATTAATGAAAATAATGTAAATAAGGGAACGGGAATAACTAATTATATTAAAAAATTAGAATAGACATTAATAATATTATAGTAATAGGTAACGATTACAATGATATTGAAATGTTTGATATAGATTGTAAGCATAAAATAGTGGTAAAAGATGAATATACACCTGAAGTGTTACTTAAAAAAGCCACTGATATAACTGATTTTGATAACTTATATAGAGTAGTGAATAAAATTATCAATAATGATAGTGATTATGAAATAGAAGACATAAAAAGAATGTGTAAAGAAGATATAAGAAGTGCTAAAAAATTAATGGCTTTTGAAGTTACAAAATTAGTACATGGAGAAGAAGAAGCATTAAAAGTTAAAAAAGCTAGTGAAGAAATATTTTCTGGTAAAAGAGCAACTCAAGAAATGCCTAATTATACTATAGATTTTAGTAAAATTAAAGCTGGAATTAATTTAGTGGATTTGATGGTTGAAATTGCTATGGCTAAATCAAAAAGTGAAGTAAGAAGATTGCTAGAGCAAGGTGGTATTTATATGAATGAAAAGAGAGTTCTAGAGGGTTCTACAATTGTTACAGAAAGAGATTTAGTAGATGATGAAATAACATTGCGTCGTGGTAAGAAAAGTTATATGAAAGTTTTAGTTAAAAGATAAAATCATTTATGGAAAAATTTAAAAATATACAAAAAAGTACACATTTTAATAAAAATATGTTATAATGTAAGTGTGTAAGTTATTGAGCGTTGATAAAAATATTTATTAGTTTTTATAATTTGCTTATAGAGAACTGATGTGTGGTGCAAATCAGTACAGTTATAAAAATGAATTACAGGTTTTTAGTTCAATCGGTGTTAACCGTTATAATTTTGAGAGCATAGTAATTTGATACTATGAATTAAGGTGGTACCGCGAATTATTTCGTCCTTATGGATTGAAGTAGTTCGCTTTTTTTATGAAGGAGGAGGATAATATGAAAAAATCATTTGATGTATTAAAAGAAAGAGGATATGTATATCAAGCAACTAATGAAGATGTGATAAAGAAAATGTTGAATGAAGGAGAACATAAGACATTCTATTTAGGAATAGATCCAACAGCTGATAGTTTACACATAGGGCACTTTTTTGCACTAACAATGGTTAGAAGATTACAAAAAATGGGACATCATCCAATAATTGTAATAGGCGGAGCAACTGCATTGATTGGTGATCCAACTGGGAAAAAAGATATGAGAAAGATGTTAACTAAGGAACAAGTTGCATATAATAAAGCAGAAGTAAAGGAATTAGTTAAGAGATTTGTTCAAGTAGATGGAGAAAATCCAGCAGTAATTTTGGATAATGCTGATTGGATTAATCCAGAATCATATATTGACTTTATGAGAAAAGTTGGTGTTCATTTTAATGTTAATAAAATGTTAGCGGCTGACTGCTATAAGAATAGGTTAGAACAAGGTGGATTAACATTCTTAGAAATGGGTTATATGTTAATGCAGGCATATGACTTTGTATATTTGAATGAGAAGTATGGATGTACACTACAAATAGGTGGATCTGATCAATGGGCTAATATGATAGCGGGTGTAGAATTAGCAAGAAAAATGGATTTTATGAATGGGGAAGTAGATAGAGAATTACAAGCATTGACTTGCCCATTGTTAGTAAAAGCAGATGGAGAGAAGATGGGAAAAACTGCATCAGGTACATTATGGGTATCAAGAGAAAAAACAACAGTATATGATTTTTACCAAATGTTTATAAATTCATTTGATGAAGATGTAGAAAGATTATTATCATTCTTTAGTGATTATGAAATAGAAGACATAAAAAGAATGTGTAAGGAAGATATAAGAAGTGCTAAAAAATTAATGGCTTTTGAAGTTACAAAATTAGTACATGGAGAAGAAGAAGCATTAAAAGTTAAAAAAGCTAGTGAAGAAATATTTAATAATAAAGGTAATTCTCTAGATACTGAAACTATAAAGTTAACTAAAGAACTACTAAAGGATAAACCAAATGTTATTGATATTTTAATGCTATCAGGTATATTTGAGTCAAAATCTGAGGCAAAAAGATTAATTCTTCAAAATGGTGTAAGTATTAATGGTGTTAAAGTTACATCTGTTGATATGCAAATAAGTGAAGAAATGCTAGATGATAATGCATTATTAATACAAAAAGGTAAAAAGAAATTTATTAAATTAGTTTTCTAGAGCATTGGTAAATATCAATGCTCTTTTTTGTGTTAGTGAACATAAAGTGTCAAGTAAATTAAAAATATGTTAACTTATTTATTATAAAATTAAAAAAAATAGTCTAATTATAGACTATTTTTTAAATATTTGTTAAAATATTATTAAAGGTTTTAATATGAGGATATTAGGGTGATATATATGAAAAAGAGAGGAAGAAATAGAAGAATAAATAAGAGAGTAAATATCATTGCTACAGTAATAGCTATGATGGCAATTATTATTGCTATAGTTTTTTGTATATATATTTATAGATTGGATATGTTACCTAGTAAATATTTAACACTTATGTTAATAATTATTGGTAGTGTTTATTTAATCTTATCTTTATTTTCATTTCCTAAAAAAATAAAAAAGGGATTTAAAATATTTGCTATGATTATGTTTATTATATTTAGTTTAGTATTTGTATATGGAATTAAATATGTGGATAAAGCTTATGATTTTATCAATAGTATTAGCGGAGAATTAAAACAAAAAGAAGAATACTATATATCTGTTAGTAGTGATAGTAAGATAGTTGATATAGATGAATTGTCAGGTAAGAAGATAGGCGTTTATGTTGGACCTTCGGCGATTAATGTAATTAAGGCTAGAGAGAAACTTGAAAAGAAATTAGTTGCTGAAATTATTGAGTTTACTGATTTGGAAAAGATGTTTGAAAATTTACAAGATGGTAAAGTTGATGCATTATTTTTGAATGATTCTCAGAAGACAGTATTGAATGGAGATTTATCTTATTTGGGTCTTACTTTAAAAGATATAGATAGTGTTTATGTATATATAGATAAAAAAGAAGATGTTGTTAAGATCGTAGATGTTATTAATACACCATTTAATATTTATGTTGCTGGTGGAGATGCCTATGGTAGTATTAATAATGTTACTAATACAGATGTTAATATGATAATAACTGTTGATCCTGTAAATAGAAAATTATTATTAACTTCTATACCAAGAGACTATTATGTTAATTTAACTAGTTTTGGAGAAAATGCTTATGATAAATTAACTCATGCCGGATACTATGGTATAGAAGAATCTATTAAGGCAGTAGAAAAATTATTAGATACAGATATTAATTATTATGTAAAAATTAATTTTTCTACGATTGAAAAGGTTGTAGATGCTATTGGTGGAATTGATATTAGTAATCCATCTGCATTTACATCTAGTGATAGAGAGACGCATTTTAATAGTGGAAATATTCATTTGAATGGTCATCAGGCATTAATGTATGCTAGAGAAAGAAAATCTTTTGCTGATGGTGATGTTCAAAGAGTCAAAAATCAACAAAAAGTTTTAGAAGCAATTATTAAGAAGGTTTCATCTTCTACTACTTTAGTGGCTAATTTTACAAAAGTATTAGATAGTGTAAGATCTAGTATGTCTACAAATATGGATTCAAAAAGTATTAATAAGTTTGTTAAAATGCAACTTAATGATATGAGAGGATGGAGTATGGATAGTCAAAATTTAACTGGCTATGATTATAGTTCTACGAATACGTATACTTTTCCTGGTCTAGCTTTATATGTTATGAAACAAGATGAGGAATCTATAAATAAATGTAAAGATGAAATAAAAAAGTATTTGACTAAATAGCAGAATTGGAGTGTTAATATGAAGGTGTGGTTATTAAGGGCAAGTGAAATGATGCCTATTGTGGATAAAAACGATAGGTTACTGAGAATGGGTATGTTAGGAGAACAACTAAGTAAGATGGGACATGATGTTACTTGGTTTGCTAGTACATTTAACCATTATAAGAAGAATCAAGTTAGTAATAAGGATACTGTTATTAATGTCGATGACAATTATAGATTAAATTTGATATATGCCAAAGGCTATAAGAAAAACATTTCAATTGCAAGGATTATTAATCATAAAGTTATTGCTATGAAACTAAATAGAAAAATAAAGAGGTTAGATAAACCTGATATAATATTTACTTCTTTTCCGACTATTGAGTTCGCAGATGTAGCTGTTAAATATGGAAAAAAGAATCATGTACCGGTTGTTGTAGATGTTAGAGACTTGTGGCCGGATACGTTTTATCATAATTTAAAAGGGTTATTAAAACTATTAGCTGTGCCATATGTTATTTATCTGAAAATTAAGACTAGAAAAATTATGAGAAATTGTTATGCTATAACTTCGATTACTGATCAAATGCTTGATTGGGGCCTAAAAAAAGGAAAAAGAGATAAGACTATATACGATAAATCGTTTTTTATAGGTTATAGTAAGAAAAAAATAGGAAAAGAAACAAATCCTGATGTTATAGTTGATAAAAATAAATTTAATATATGTTTTTTTGCTACAATTAATAATCAATTTAATTATCCTTTAATAGTAGATGTTGCACGTAAACTAGAGAATACAAATGCTAAATTTTTGATTTGTGGTTTGGGTCCGCAGTTAGATTTATTTAAACAAATTAGTCAGGGACTTAAAAATATTGAGTTTTTAGGATGGCAAGATAAGAATAATATAGATTATATTTTGAAGTATAGTAAGTTCGGATTGGCGCCTTATAAAGATACATTTGATTTTCAAATGAGTGTTTCTAATAAGTATGCCGAGTATTTATCTTTTGGTTTACCAATTATTATAACTAGTTCTGGTTATATGAAGGATATTACTGAAAAATATAATGTTGGTATAGCTTCTAGTGATAGTAAAGAAATTAGTGATTATATTTTTAGTATGATGAAAGATTCTAAAAAATATAATAGTGTTTCTTTAAATGCTAGTAAGTTGTTTAATGAAAAATTTGATGCAGATAAAATATATAAAGATTTGGTAAAACATTTAGAGAAATTAGAGAAGGAGTATAGAAAATGAAGTATGCATTAATAGGATGTGGTAGAATATCTGTAAATCATATTCAGGCTGCAATAAATAATAATTTAGAAATAGTAGGATTATGTGATATTCTTCCAGAGAGAATTAAAGAAAAGAAAGAAAAATTTCCACAAATAAAGGATGTAGCGGAATATTCTGATTTTATTGAGATGATTGAGAAAGAGAAACCAGAATTAGTTGCTATAGCTACTGAAAGTGGAAAACATGCTGGTATTGCAATAGAGTGCCTAAAAAGAAAAGTGAATGTTATTATTGAAAAACCAATTGCTTTATCTATTGCTGATGCTAATGAAATAATTAAGACTGCAAAAGAAAATGGTGTTAAAGCATGTGCTTGTCATCAAAATAGGTTTAATAAAGCTATTCAAAAAATAAGAGGAGCTATTGAAGAAGATAAGTTTGGAAGATTATTCCATGGATGCGCTCATATTAGATGGAATAGAGGACCACAATATTATGAACAAGCGTCTTGGAGAGGTACTTGGGAACAAGATGGCGGTGCTTTAATGAATCAATGTATTCATGATATAGATTTATTACGTTGGATGATGGGTGGAGAAATAGAGGAAGTATTTGCTTATACGGATAATTTAAATCATGACTATATTGAGGCAGAAGATTTAGGTATAGCTTTAGTTAAATTTAAGAATGGTTCTTATGGAATAATTGAAGGTACTACTAATATATATCCTAAAAATTTAGAAGAAACTTTATATATATTTGGAGAAAAAGGAACTGCTAAAGCAGGTGGAAGTTCTGTTAATAAATTAGAGGTTTGGAACTTTCTTGGCGACGAAAATTCAGCAGAAGTATTAAATGAAAACTCTGAAGTACATGAAAATGTTTATGGTTTAGGACATACTCCTTTATATAAAGATATGATTGAAGCTATAAAAGAAGATAGAGATCCTTATGTGGATGCAGTAGCTGGTAGAAATGCTTTAGAAGTAGTTCTAGCTATATATTTATCTAGATATGAACATCGTCCCGTTAAACTACCTTTAGATGATAGTGTTTCATCAATTATGTTTAAAGGTATGCTTGATGATAGGAGCTGGAAATAATGGAATTTATTGATCTAAAGAAGCAATATGAAGTATTAAAAGATAGAATAGATAATAATATTTTAAAAGTATTACATGATGGTAAATACATAATGGGGGATGAAGTTAAAGAATTAGAAAAAAATCTTGCTGATTATGTAGGAGTTAAGTATTGTGCTACTTGTGCTAATGGTACAGATGCACTTCAAATAGCTTTAATGTGCTATGATGTAAAAGAAGGAGACTGTGTATTTGTTCCATCATTTACATTCTTCTCAACTGCAGAAATAGTTTCATTATTAAGAGCAACCCCTATATTCGTAGATGTAGATGAGAGAACATTTAATATGAATCCAGATAGTTTGGAAGCGGCTATTAAAAGTGTTAAAAAAGAAGGTAAATTAAATCTTCGTGGAATAATAGCAGTTGATTTATTTGGACTTCCTGCTAATTATGAAAAAATTAGAGAGATCGCTAAAGAAAACAATTTATTTTTAGTAGAAGATGGTGCACAAGGATTTGGTGGAAATATTAATGGAAAGAGAAATTGTTCTTTTGGAGATATATCTACAACATCATTTTTCCCTGCTAAACCACTTGGTTGTTATGGTGATGGTGGTGCTATTTTTACTGATAATGAGGAATTATATAATTTGATTTTATCTATTAGAGTACATGGTAAGGGTGTGGAAAAATACGATAATGTTAGAATTGGATTAAATTCTAGATTAGATACTATTCAAGCAGCTATTTTATTAGAGAAATTAAAAGCTTTTGAAAATAATGAATTAGATAATAGACAGGTATATGCTAAAATGTACTATGAAAAATTAAAGGATTATGTTAAAGTTCCTTTGATTCCTCAGGGTTATTTAAGTAGTTATGCACAATATACTTTGATATTAGATAATGAAGATGAAAGAAACTTTTTACAAAAATACTTAAAAGATAATGGTGTACCTAGTATGGTATATTACGCAAAACCATTACATTTACAAAAGGTTTATAGTGATGTTAAACTATATACTGATTTAAGTGTATCAGAAGGATTAAGTAAGACTGTATTAAGTATACCAATGCATCCTTATTTAACATCTGAATTAGTTAAAGAGGTTACTGATAAGATAATTTCTGGAATAGAGGAATACAAGCATGAATAATTATTTTGTACATGAGTCTAGTTATATAGATGATAATGTGACTATTGGAGAAGGTACTAAGATATGGCATTTTAGTCATGTAATGAGTAATTCTAAAATAGGAAAGAATTGTAATATAGGGCAAAACGTTGTTATTAGTCCTGATGTAATATTAGGAGATGGCGTTAAAATACAAAATAATGTTTCTGTATATACTGGTGTTATTTGTGAAGATGATGTGTTCTTGGGACCATCTTGTGTATTTACGAATGTAATTAATCCTAGAAGTTTTATATCTAGAAAAGATGAATATAGAAAAACAGTTATTGGGAAAGGTGCTTCATTAGGAGCTAACTCTACTATAGTGTGTGGTCATAATATTGGTAAATATGCTTTTGTTGCAGCTGGCGCTGTAGTAACAAAGGATATTCCTGATTATGCCTTGGTTATGGGTAATCCTGCTAGAGTAAAATACTATGTTTGTGAATGTGGTAATAAATTAGAATTTGATAAAAATAAGGCAATATGTAAGTCATGCGGTAAAGAATATGTTATGAAAAATGATATAGTTAGTGAAAGGAAGTAAGAAAATGAAGGAAGAATTACTTAGAAAAATAGAAAAGAAAGAAATCGTTGTTGGTGTAGTTGGTCTTGGTTATGTAGGATTACCACTTGCTGTTGAGAAGGCAAAAGCTGGATTTAAGACGATTGGATTTGATGTTCAAGAAGAGAAAGTTAAACTAGTTAATGAAGGTAAAAACTATATAGGTGATGTAGTAGATGATGATTTAAAGCAGTTAGTTAAGAAAGGTATGTTAAGTGCTACTACTGACTTTAAATTCATTAAAGATGTTGATTTTGTAGCTATTTGTGTTCCTACGCCACTTGATGAACATCAACAACCAGATATTAGCTTTGTAGAAAGTAGTGCTAGAAGTGTAGCTAAATACTTATCTCCTAATACGATGGTAGTATTAGAAAGTACTACATATCCTGGAACTACTGAAGAATTAATTAAACCAATCTTAGAAGATTCTGGACTTGTATGTGAGAAGGACTTCTATTTGGGATTCTCTCCTGAAAGAGTTGACCCAGGAAATAAAGAATTTAAGACTAAAAATACTCCAAAAGTAGTTGGAGCTATTGGTAAAGATGCTACTGAAGTTATTGCTAAGATGTATCGTGCTGTACTTGGTGCTGATATTTATGAAGTATCATCACCAGCTGTTGCGGAAATGGAAAAGATATTAGAAAATACTTATCGTAATATTAATATTGGATTAGTTAATGAATTAGCTCAATTATGTAATAAGATGGGTATTAGTATGTGGGAAGTAGTAGATGCTGCTAAAACGAAACCATATGGTTTCCAAGCATTTTATCCAGGACCAGGACTTGGTGGACATTGTATACCATTAGATCCATATTATTTAGATTGGAAAGCTAGAGAATATGGCTTCCATACATCTTTAATACAAGCTTCTGGTATGATTAATGATAAGATGCCAGAATACTGTGTAGAAAGAGTTAGTAAGATGTTAAGTTCTAGATTTAAAAAATCAATGAATGGAGCTAAAGTATTAGTACTTGGTATAGCTTATAAAAATGATATAGATGATTATCGTGAAAGTCCCGCTTTAAGAGTTATTGAAGAACTAGAAAAAGAAGGAGCAAATGTAGAATTCTATGATCCTATGATATTTGAGTATAAATATAAAGGTTTAGTTCATAAAGGATTAAAATCATTAAGTGCTAGCAAAGTAAAAGAACAGGATATAGTTATATTTACTGCTGCTCATACAGCTTATGATTATGATATGATTAGTAAGAATGCTAAAGCTATATTTGATACTAGAAATGCTATGAAGAATATCAAGAATAGAGATAATGTAGAATTATTGTAGTAGGTTAAAAAATATTATTTTAATTAATATTTGGAATAGGAGAAATATAATGAAGCAGAAGGAAACTATTATAGTATTAACGCATGTTCAATTAGACAATTCATACTATTGTGGCTTTGTTCATAATCATGCAAAATCATTAGTTAATTTGGGATATAATGTTATCGTAATTTCTCCTACTACATACAAATTTTCTAAAAAATACTGGCAAACAGTAAAAGGTAAAACCAAAGGAGTTAAAAATTATGATGGTGTAACTGTTCATTATTTTAAAAGAATTGGTGTTTCAAATTTTTTGTATAAGAGCAAAATAAATTTGAATGGTATATTTTATTATTTGTCAGCTAGAAAGATAATAAATAAGATTTTTAAAGATTATAATGTAAAATACATTGATGCTCATATGTTTAAGGTTGAAGGTTTTGTTGCTCGTATACTAAAGAAGAAGTATAAAGTTCCAGTACTTTTAACACTACATGGTACTAGTTTTATGAAAAATTTAACTTTTGAAAATGGTAAAGCTGATATTGTAAATACTTCTAAGACAATAGATAAATTTATTTGTGTTAGTAATAAGATTGCCAATGAATTAAAAAAATTAGAAATTTCTAATTATGAAGTTATATATAATGGAATTAATTATTATAAATTAGATCCAAATATTAAAAAGGAAAAGAATAGTATCATTTCAGTGGGAACTTTGATACCAAGAAAAAAATTTGATCTTACAATTAAAGCATTTTATAATATTAGTAAAATATATTCAGATGCAACATTAACTATAATTGGCGATGGGCCAATGAAATCAGAATTAATAAAATTAGTTGATGATTTAAAAATTAGTGATAAAGTATTCTTTTATAATCGCTTAGCAAATTCTGAGGTTTACGAACATTACGCGAAAAGTTTTATATATTTGATGCCTAGTATAAATGAGGGATTTGGAATTGTATATGCAGAAGCAATGTATAATCGTTGCATTACAATAGGAACTAAATCTGAAGGCATTGATGGATTTATTGAAAATGGTAAAAATGGTTTTCTAATTGAACCAGATGAGCAAAAAATAACAAAATTATTATGTGATATTTTAGAAGAAAAGTATGACTTGAATTTGATTAGTGAAAATGCAAAAGGAAGTGCAGAAAAACTAGATTGGGATATAAATGCCAAAAAGTATATTAAAGTAATAGAGGGGATAGAAAATGGTAGATAAAATAATTTTTTTGATTTACTTTATATTAATTTTATTATATCCTCCTCAGTTACGTGTTCATGGAATTACATATGCTAAAATTTTATTTGTTCTTTCTTTCTTTATACTAATTTTTCAACTGTTAAGAGATAGGAAATATTTTGAATTAAAGAAATTTAAGAAAACGAGTTTGTATTATTTTGTGTTGGGTATATTCATATTTTCTGTTTCTGTATTACTTTCAAATATTATTTCAGTACTTTTGGGTTCTAAAATATATTTAACTAATGTTTTTGAAATATTTAGAGGTATACTTTATATAATTTGTATTATTAATTGCTATATATTTATTAATAAAAATAAAAATAATAGATCGTATTTTGAAAAGATTTTACTATTTTCAATTATCTTTACGTTAATTATTTGTTGTGTACAATATTATAATGTTTTCAATGTAAACAGTTTATATGTTAAATACATAGCACCAACGCATTATAAAACTTTAATAAGTGGATATAAAGCACCAAGAATTGTCGGACTTACTGGTAATCCAAATGTTTGTGGTTGTGTATTAAATCTATATTTGTTTTATATACTTTATAAAATTATCAAAAGTGATAAATTTAATTTGTTTTATATCTTATTTCCATTAATTAGGATTGCAATTTATATGACTGGAACGCGAAGTGCATTTATAATTTCGCTATTTTGTGAAGTAGTTTTATTTGGATTAATTATGATTAAAAAGGGGAATTTTAAACCATTATTTAGGAAAACTATATTAGTAATTATTTGTGAAATTGCTTTGTTATTTTCTTTACCAAATTCTATGACTTGGAGAATTAAGCATTTGATGAATCTAGATAATATAAACAGTTGGAGTATTAGGGTTAATCATAATAAGGAAACGATTGAGCAAATCTTTTCAGATGATAGTAGCAATAATATTATAGAAGAAAAAAATAACAGGATAAATGAAGAAAATAATATTATAAATGTAGAAGAAAATAATAATGGCGTAACTAACATGGATAATGGTAAAACAACATCACAAAATGGTGATAATAAAAATGGGGCAAACAAAGTAATTAAACTATTATTTGGTGTTGGATCAAATAAAGAGATTAAGGATGCTAAAGCCGGAGAAAATGAATGGCTTATGATATTATATAAGTATGGAATATTTGGTGTTTTATCATTTTTAATAGTGTTTATTCTTCCGTTTTTTAGAATAAGAAAATATTCTGTTAAGAATAGGGCATTATTTATTTCAATTTGTGCTTTAGTTGCAATATATATGATTCCACAAAGTTTTTATCACGTATATAATCTTATGTTTATATATATTTTGATAAATTGTTTTGAAATGGAGAGTGATTTAAATTAATATTTTGCATATTTGTTCCTATTATTATGGAACAAAAATTTATAAGAATTTATTTGATAAATTAATTAAGAAAAATATAAATTTAAAGGTTTATGCACCCTGCGCATACAATTTTAAATATAAAGGTGATGAAAACTATTTAATAACTAGTGAATGTTTTAAGAAGTGGCATAGATTATTCTTTTATAAAAAATATAATAGAGTTTATAATGATTTAGAATCAAAAGTAAATGTTAGTGAATATGATATTATACACGCACATTCACTATTTTCAAATGGATATGTAGCTCATAAATTATATGAAAAATATCATATACCATATATAGTTGCTGTAAGAAATACTGATATAAATGTTTTCTTTAAATACTTCTTTTTTCTGCGTGGATTAGGTAAAAAGATTTTAAGAGATGCCTCTTCAGTTGTTTTTATTTCAAATCCATATAAACAATATGTGTTAGACAAATATGTCGATGACAACTATAAAAGTGATTTTTTAAATAAGTCAGTTGTTATTCCTAATGGTATTGATGATGAGTGGTTTAGAGATCAAGTAAAAGAGAAAAAAATTAATAAAAATGATAAAATTAATATAGTTTTTACAGGTAGAATTGATAAAAACAAAAATGTATTTACGACAATCAAAGCTTGTGAAATTTTAAGAGAAAAATATGATATTACATATTCTATAATGGGTAAGAATTGTATTAAAAACTTTGATAAAATTATTAATAATTATTCGTTTATAAATTATCTGGGAGTAAAAAACATTTCTCAAATAAAGGAAATATATAAAGATATGGATATATTTATTATGCCATCTAGATTTGAGACTTTTGGTTTATCCTATGTTGAGGCAATGAGCCAAGGATTACCAATTATTTATACAAGAGGTCAGGGCTTTGATAAATATTTCGATGAGGGTGAAGTTGGATATTCTACTGAGTATAATGATTCTAAGGAAATAGCTGATAATGTAGATAAGATAATAGAAAAATATAGTGACATAAGTCGAAGATGTATCCTGAATAGTAAAAAGTTTAAATGGGATGATGTTTCACAAAAATATAGTCAATTATATAATAAAATATTAAAAAATGGGAGTAAGTAATATGTCAAAAAAAATACTTTGTGTAGCAACTTATTTTCCTCCATCTGGCGGAGTTGGTTCTTTTAGAGTAACAAAATTTGTGAAATTTTTGGATTCTTTGGGCTGGGATGTTTCAGTTCTTACAATTGATGAAAAATTTTACAAAAATTTAGATTATAGACTGAACTCTGATATTGATAAGATAACACATATTTATAGGTTGAATTTTGAATGTAATAACAGTAGGAGATTAGATAAAACTTTCTTAAAATATGCAAAGAAAAATATTTCTAAGATTATTGCTCGTGAAAATCCAGATTATGTTTATCTAACGGGTGGACCATTTAACATTTTATTATTGGGAAGATATATTTGGAATAAATATAAAATACCATATATTATTGATTTGCGTGATGCATGGAAGCTTCAAGAAATTCCTACAAAAAATTGGTATTTGAAGTTGAGATGGAAATTAAGTAGACCAAGGACTACATTGAAGGAAAAATATGTTTTTTCAAAAGCAAAGGCAATTTGTACAATAAATGATTTTATGTGCAATTTGTATAAAAAGGAATACCCAAAGTTTGCTCATAAATTTCATTGTATTCCGAATGGTTTTGATAATGATGACTTCAAAGATCTAAAAAAGATGAGTTTTAATAAATTTTCTATTGTTTATGCAGGAAAATTTAGGCAATCATTAGGGTTTAGAGATCCTAGTATGATTTTTCAGGTAGTGAAAAAATTAAATATAAATAATTATAAAGTTGAATTGCTTCTAATAGGAAATAAGGAGCAAGAAATAATTGACATATGCAATAAGATGGATTGTAGTAAGTATTGTAAATTTTTAGGATTTAAATCACACGAAGAAAGTATAACATATGGTAGTAATGCAGATATTAACTTAATACTTAGTACTAATAAACCAATAGAACAAACAGGTAAAATATTTGACTGTATTAAATTCAATAAACCTATACTTGTTATTACTGATGTAGAAAGTAACTTGACCAATATATGTAGGGAAGTTGGAGTAACTAGTATATTTAAGTATAGTGAATTTGATAAAGTATATAATTTTATCAAAGATGTATACGATAATAATTATAAGTTAAATTATAAACAAGATAGTATAGAAAAATATAATAGAAAAAATTTAACGAAAGAGTTAGTAAGGATATTAGAATATGAAAATAATAAGTAAAAAAGATATTAAAAATGAGTATAAAAAATTAAAAAATACAGGTTTCTTTTCAATCTTTATTTCTAATTTTGTATCTAAAGTTATTGTTTTTTTTGGTGGTATAGTAGTTGTAAGAATATTATCTAAAAGTGATTATGGTACATATGCATATATTTTAAATTGTCTTTCAATGCTATATCTTTTACATGATTTAGGGGTTTCATCGGCTTCTTTACAATTTTTAACGGAGAATAATTCTAATAAGAATAAACAATTAACTATTTTATTTTATGCACTTAAAATAGGAACAATTTTTTCAATAATTAGTAGTATAATTATAATATTTTCTCCATTTTTTTATCCATATAAAATTTTATATGCTAAAAAGATGGTACCATTGTTATTTGGGATTCCATTTTTAACATTTATAACAAATATGTTGCCTGTCTTTTTAAGAGCAAATATGGAAAACAAAAAATTTGCTTTATATAAAGTTGGCGAGACTCTAATTAATTATTTGGTTTTAATACCATTATCTTTATGGTTTGGATTAAAAGGTGCAGTATTTTCTAAATATTTATATTTAATTCTTTGTTTTGTTTGGGGATTGTTTTTATGCAGAAAAATATTATTTGCAAATAAAGAAAAAGAAAAAATTGAAATAGATAATAAAGCGAAAAAGTCATTTTTAAAATTTTCTATTTCGTGTCAATTAAATGATACAATGAGTACTTTATTGTTAGTAGTAGATACTTTTTTGATTGGTTTATTAATAGCAGATTCTGGGGTTATTGCTACATATAAGGTTGCCTCAACAATACCACATGCATTGGCATTTTTACCATCATGTACAATGATTTATGTTTATCCATATTTCATTAAGCATAGAGATGATTATACATGGCTTTTAAAATACTTAAAGAAGTTAATTCTATATAGTGGATTGGTTTATTTGTTATTAACGTTATTCTTAATTTTGGGCTCAAGATATATTATAGTTATACTATTTGGTAAACAATATACTGATGCAATATTGCCATTTATAATTTTAGTTATTGGATTTTTCTTTTCATCTACGATAAAGATTCCTTGTGCCAATGTTACATATAGTATGAAAAAAATGAAAATAAATCTTATATTAAATTTTCTTGCTATAATACTAAATTTTGTTTTAAATATTATATTTATAAAACTTTTTGGTTTTGTTGGTGTAGCTATAACTACAACACTTATAAGCATAATTATTTCATTTATCTTTTTGATTTATACTTTTAAAGTTTTGAAAGGTGGAAAGAAAAATAATGATTAGTTCAAGAGGAGATTATAAGGAGTATTTAATTGCTGATATGAAAGCCACTAATATTTATAATATGAGTTTTATTAAAAAGTTATTTGACCGTAGATATATTTTTTATCATAGTTTAAGAAAGACAGAATATTACTGTAATTGTAAGAAAAGTATATTTGGTAGAATTGTTTTTAAATGTTTAAATTTTCGACATAAGAGACTATGTGATAAATTCTGTTGGACTATACCTATTAATGTTTTTGGAAAAGGCTTGTCAATTGTTCATACTGGAACTATTGTTGTTTCTGGCTATGCGAAAGTTGGCGATTATTGTAGAATTCATGTTGATACAAATATTGGTAATGCTCCTTCACATGGGAAAGATGGAGCACCAGTGATAGGAAATAATGTATATATAGGGCCTGGTGCAAAAATTTTTGGCCCAATCGTCATAGGAGATAATACAGTAATTGGAGCAAATTCTGTAGTAAATAAGTCATTTGAAGAAGGAAATTGTACTATTGCTGGTGTTCCAAGTAAAATAATTTCTAATAAAACTAGTTTGGAGTATATTTTCAATGGAGAAATTCATTCTGAAAATAAGAAATAAATTTAATTCAAGGTTAATATTTGAGCAAAATGAAAGGGATGGAGTTAAATATGAAGAAGATTTTGATTAAAATATATATTTTTCTTATTTATGTATGGGGATGTATTTGGTATGATAAAAAATATTTGGCTGGAATTTATTATGATCGTAATCATTATACACAAGGGTGGAAGTGGATAAAAAAATACTGGTTTGGCCAAAAAGTCCTTGGTTATGCAAGAGATATTCCTTTCCCAATACCAAGATCAGTTATTATAAAGAATTGTGAAAATATTGTTTTTGATAATGATGATACGCCAAATTTTCATAGTAATGGTTGCTTTTATCAAGCAACAAAAGCAAAGATAATAATTGGTAAAGGTACACAAATCGCTCCTAATTGTGGCTTGATAACAACCAATCATGATATTTATGATATTAGAAAACACGTGGAAGGTAAAGATGTAGTTATTGGAAAAAATTGTTGGATTGGGATGGGAGCCATAATTTTACCAGGGGTTGTGTTGGGGGATCATACTGTTGTCGGAGCCGGCAGTATAGTTACCAAAAGTTTCATGGATGGATATGCCGTTATTTGTGGAAATCCTGCAAAAATAATAAAAGTTATCGAAAGAGAGAAGGTATGTGATGAAAAATAAAAGTATTAAAATGTGTACAAGATGTGTTATGGATGAAACTGCAAAAGATATATCATTTGATAAAAATGGTGTTTGTAATTATTGTAAAGAAGCTTTAGAAAGAAAAGATAAAATTGTTTTTAAGGGAAAAACTGGAAAAGAAAAATGGGATAATCTAATAAAGCAATTAAAATCACAAAAAAATGTAAAATATCATTGTATTGTTGGCATATCAGGTGGTATAGATAGTTCTTACTTGGCTTATTTATTAAGTAAAGAAGGGTTAAAAATATTAGGGGTGCACGTAGATGCAGGTTGGAATACAGATATTTCTAACCAAAATATAAAATTATTATGTGAAAAATGTGGTATTGATCTTAAAATTGTGAAAGTAGATGAGAAAGAGATGATGGATTTACAGAGAGCATATTTTCTTTCAAATGTTATTAATCAAGATGTTCCACAAGATCATATGTTTTTTTCAAATCTTTATTTCTATGCAATTAAAAATAAAATTAAATATTTTATAAGTGGTGGTAACTGGAATAGTGAGAGTATTACACCTAAATGCTGGATATATGATGCGTATGATTCAGTAAATATAAAAGATATACATAAAAAATACGGCACAGTGAAATTGAGGCATATTAAACTTTTGTCATTCTTTAAGAAAAAAGTTTTGATTCCATATTTCTATAAAATTAAACGAATTGATCCTCTTAATTTTGTAGATTATAATCCAAATGAGGCTATAAAGGTTTTAGAGAAAGAAATTGGATTTAAGTATTATGGTAGTAAACATTGCGAAAGCGTTTTTACAAGATTGCTTCAATGTTATATTCAACCTAAAAAATATGGATTTGAAAAAAGAAGAGCACATCTTTCTAGTATGATTATTTCTGGATTGATTTCTAGAGAAGACGCGTTAAAAGAATTACAAAAAGATCCGTGTACTAAAAAACAAGTAGAAGAAGATATAAAGGTATTTACTAAGAAAATAGGAATAAGTAGAAAAGAATTTGATGAAATAATTAATAATAATATAATAAATAGTCACTATTCATTTAGGACTGACAGTAAAAAGAAAAAGATTTTTAATTCTATTAAGAATATATTTAAAAGGAGATAATGTATAATTAATTGGGGTAAAACCTCAATTTTTTTGGGCATCAATATATGAAAACCATAATAAGAAAGTTATTGTTGACAAACTCATAAATAACAACTTATAATTGTGTTATAAGGTAGGTGTTATAGTGAGAAGTAGAGTATCTAAGGGGAATGCGAAAAGGTTATTATTTATCGTTCTAATTTCATTGGTAGTATTATTGGGAATTATATTAATATACTTAAAGTTTTTTAGAAATCATCCTGATAAAGATATAGATGTTAAGAAGCCAGATAATTCAGTTGTTGAAAAACAAGTACAAATTATTGATGTTAATTCTAAAACAAGACCATATGCTGTTATGATAAATTGTCTTAATGAGGCATTGCCACAGTCAGGATTAGATAAAGCATATATTGTTTATGAATTAATGGTTGAGTACGGTATTACTAGGATGCTTGCACTATTTAAAGATGTTGATTTTGATAAAGTAGGATCTATTAGAAGTGTCAGAAGTCAATATTTACCATACTTATTTGAGAATGATGCAATATTAGTTCATGCAGGTGGACAAAAAGAGGCAATTAATAGAATTAGTAATGAGGGAATAGCTCATATTGATGCTGATGGCACTTATGGAGTAAGAGATACTGAACTTAGAAAGACAAGAGCATATGAGCATACTTTATTTACTAACTCTAATTTGCTTTCTAAAGCTATCAAGGATATGAAGATAAAAAATACTACAGATACTAAAAATTTATTGACTTATAGTGCTGAAGAATTAGATTTATCTAATTATGAAACAAAAGAAGCAAATAATATTAGTGTTAAATATTCTAATTATCGTACTTCTAATTATACATATGATAGTGAAAGTAAGACTTATTTACGTTCTATGAATGGTACTAAGAATGTGGATTTGGTAAGTGGAAAACAATATCAAGTTAAGAATATTATTGTATATGGTGCTAAATATACAACATATACAGTAAGAGGAACTGGGTACCAGAAAATAGAGGATATTACTTCTGGGGAAGGATACTATATTACTAATGGTATAGCACTTCCTATCACATGGGAAAAGAAAGATGAGAAGAGTCAAACTGTATATAAAATAAAAGAAGATGGTAAAGAACTTGTTGTTAATGATGGCAACACTTATATTCAAATATATCCATCTAATGGTGGTAACTTATCAATTAGTTAATTTAAGTGTAAAAAAATATCAATATTTATTGGTATTTTTTTTAATTTGAATTAATTTATGGTATACTTAGTATATGGGAGATGATTTTCATGTATAGGAATACTTATGTTGAGGTTAATTTAGATAATATTATTAGTAATGTTAAGAATATTATTTCTAAATATGATAATTATAAATATTATATAGGAGTTATTAAAGGACATGCTTATGGTCATGGTGAATATGTGGCTAAATATATTATAGAAAATGGTATTAATTATTTAGCTGTATCATCATTAGATGAAGCAATTGAAACTAGGAAGTATATTCCTAATGATTTTCCTATACTTTGTTTAGAACCAATTTCATTAGAGTATATTGATAAGGCAATAGAAAATAATGTTACATTAACAATATCTAATATTGATTATTATGAGGAACTAAAGAAAAGGAATATTAAAACTAAATTTCATTTGAAATTAAATACTGGTATGAATAGATTGGGTATTGATGAAATAGCAGATATTGAAAAAATATATGAGGAGACAATAAATAATGAGTCTTCTTTAGAAATGGAAGGAATATATACGCATTTGGCTACTAATGGAGTATATGATAAATTATATAAGAATCAGGTAGATAGATTTATATATTTAACCAGTACTATTAATTTAGAAAAAGTAAAAATAGTACATGTTGGTAGAAGTACAACATTAGATTTCTTTCCTAAATTATCTTTTGCAAATGGAATAAGAATTGGAATAATGATGTATGGTATTAAATCTACTTTTCCTAGTAACAGGGGAATTAGAAATAAATTAAGAAATTGGAAATATGCAAAAGTACGTGAAAAATATAATTTACCAATTCCATATATGGATAATGATTTAGAACTTAGGCAATGTTTTAGTTTATATAGTCAAGTTATTGATATAGTTCCTGTTAAAAAGGGTGATAATGTAGGATATGGTAGCAATAATATAGTATCTAAGAATGGATTTGTTGCTACGATACCTTTAGGCTATGCTGATGGTATACCTACTAACTACAAGAAATTGGAAGTTACTATTAATGGTAAGAAATATCCAGTAGTAGGTACTATTAATATGGGACTTATGACAATACTTGTAGATAATAAAGTATCTTTGTATGATAAAGTAGAAGTTATTTCGATTAATGAGGCATATAAGGAAAAAGCTAGAAATATGGGAATATCTCCTTATTTATTGATGACGGGCATCAACAATAATGTTGGTAGAGTTTATGTTAAAGATAAAAAAGTTGTGAGAGTTATTGGAGGATACTAGGATGGGTTTTTCGGTAGTATTAATTGGTACAGATATTAATGCTTATTATATGGCAAGAAATTTTCATGAGGCGTATTCTATAAAATCACATATTATTGGTAGAGTGCCTATGTTATTTACTAGTTTGAGTTCTATAGTGGATATTACTATTTGTGAAAATTTATTGGATAATAGTGTTTTTGTTGCTACTTTAATAGAAATGGCTAAGAAGATAGGCGATAAAAAGATAATACTTATAGGCTGTAATGATGAATATGTATCATTAATAATTAAAAATAGTAAGGAATTATCTAAGTATTATTTATTTAATTATGTTAGTAGTGATTTATTATCTAAATTAGTTAATAAAGAGAATTTTTATGAATCATTTAAGGATTCTATATTGGATTTTCCTTTAACATATATATATGATGTTAAAAA
>JAEEGL015289415.1_pt1 | contig 24700 bp, 25 predicted proteins | sample 9134231 | NCBI WGS metagenome assembly JAEEGL01 (sample SAMN16246548, study PRJNA631951) | gut metagenome | biome: gut microbiome; feature: rumen; material: fiber-attached | host: Bos | place: Iran: Karaj | collected 2018-10
CTGGGCAAGATGCTGGAGACCCTGCCCGCGCCCAGACCCGAGCTGTCCAAGTACGCTCCCAAGATCATCCAGTTCAAGATCAACCCCGAGAAGATCGGCGAAGTGGTCGGACCCAAGGGCAAGATGATCAACTCCATCATCGCCGAGACCGGCGTGAAGATCGACATTGAGGACGACGGCAACGTGTATATCGCCACCGAGAACGCCGAGATGGCGCAGCGCGCCAAGAGCATGATCGAAGGCATCGTGCGCGAGCTCAAGGTGGGCGACGTGTTCACCGGCAAGGTAGCGCGCATCATGTCCTTCGGTGCGTTCGTGGAATACGCTCCCGGCAAGGACGGCATGATCCACATCTCCAAGCTGGCCAACAAGCGCGTTGAAAAGGTGGAAGACGTGGTGAATATCGGCGACACCCTGGAGTGCCGCGTAGCCGAGATCGACCCCCAGGGCCGCATCAACCTGGTCAGGAACGACATCGTGTACGACAACGACGCAATGCCCGTGCGCCGTCCCGCTCCCCGCAGGGATTCTTCCCGCGGCAACGGCGGCCGCAGGGACTAAGCGTTATTTCCCAAAAGGCAGCCGTTCACGCGGCTGTCTTTGGTATTTTGGAGGAAAAATGGAATTTCAGCGTCATACGCTCGCCAACGGATTAAGGATAATAGGCGTGCCCATGCCCGGAATACGCACGGCGTCACTGGGGCTTTGGGTGGACAGCGGCAGCATATATGAGACCAAGGCTCAAAACGGCATAAGCCATTTCATCGAGCACATGCTGTTTAAAGGCACTTACAAGCGCACTGCGAAACAGATCGCCCAGGAAATGGACGCTGTGGGCGGACTGCTCAATGCCTTCACGGATGTGGAAAACACCTGCTTTTACACCCGTGTGCTTTCTGAGCACATACCGCTGGCCATGGATATGATCTCCGACCTGGTGCTCAACTCCCGCCTGGACCCCGACGACATAGAAAAGGAAAAGGGCGTAGTGCTGGAAGAGATCTCCATGGCGGAAGACACGCCCGACGACCTGGTGTTCGAGCTGCTCAACCAGGCGCAGTTCCCCGCTTCCCGCTTAAGCCGCCCCGTGCTGGGTTCCGCCCGCAACGTAAAGAGCTTTACCCGCGACGATATCGCAGGCTATATGTCCCGGCGCTACCGTCCCGAAGGCGCGGTGCTGGCGATAGCGGGCAATTATGACTGGGACACATTCATCGCCCAGGCGTCTGACCTCTACGGCGAGTGGAGACCGCTGGGCAAAAAGCGTCCGGCGTTCAGCGCGCCTAAAGCCGCGCCCCGGATACTCCGCAAAAGCAAGGATATAGAACAGATCCACATCTGCATCGGTTTCCCCGGCCCGAAGACCGGTGATAAGAACAACTACGCCTGGAGCATCCTTTCCTCCATTCTGGGCAGCAGTCAGTCCAGCCGCCTGTTCCAGAGCATAAGGGAGGAACGCGGGCTTGCGTACAGCGTGTACTCGTCCATAGGTTCCACCCTTTCCGCAGGCATGTTCTTCGTGTACGCGGGTGCCAGCCCGAACAATTCCGGCGAAGTCGTAAAGGTGATCAACGACGAGATAAATCAGATAGCTTCCAAAGGCGTGACCTCTCAGGAATTCGAAATGGCCAAGCAGCAGACCCTGTCTCAGCTCATAATGGGGATGGAGCTGTCTTCCTCCCGCATGAAGCTCGCGGGGCGGCGGCTGCTTATGCTTGATCAGACCCTGTCTCTGGAAGAGATGAGTTCCGGCTTCAAGCGCGTTACGCTGGAAGAAGTAAACTCCCTCGCGGCGGGGCTCGCCTCCGCTCCCCGCAGCGCCGCTCTGGTAGGCGCGGGCGTGGACGGCGTAAGCGACTGCCTGCTCAGGGACGAATCATGCTGATCCGCAGATTCGTCGCTGGTGATAAAAGCGCCGTAAGCGGCATGATCGCAAGGGCCCTCAGAATAACCAACGCCAAAGATTATTCGCCTTCTGAGATCGAGGACCTGGTCCGTTACATGAACCCTGACCACATAAGCGAGTGCGCGTCCAAGCGGCATTTCTATGTGGCGGAGGAAAGCGGTGTGCCGGTAGGCTGCGCGTCCATAGGCCCGTTCCGGGGCAAAACTGACGAAAGCGGCATTTTCACCGTGTTCGTTGACCCGGCTTTTCAGGACCGCGGCATAGGAAAACGCCTGCTTGCCGCCGTCGAATCGGACGGGCTCTTTCTGCGGGCGCGCAGGATAGAGATCGCCTCCTCCGTGACCGCGGTGGGCTTTTACCTGAAGCTCGGCTATGCGCCCAAGAACAGGAGCTTCGTTCCTGACGAGGAACATGTGGTCCGCATGGAAAAGCACAGGGCGGTTTAGAGAGCGAACACAGCAACTGTTTCATATTGATATAAAGGCCCGGAGCCGTCGCTCCGGGCTTTTTGTGCATATACGGCTATACCGCACGGGCGCCCCGCCGGTATCTCCGTATGATCCCCCGCTGCCCGTATATTGAAAAACTTGCCCGAATGTGGTATAATAAAGTTGGGTTAATATGAAAACAGCGCCGCGCGCGGCGTTTGATAACGGAGATCATAAAATGGCATTGGCTACCGAGCATTTCAGGGCTTTGAGGGAAGGCGGACGCTTTCCGGAAGCTCTGCCTCCGCAGGAGGCGGCGCAGACGCTCAACCAGATGATAAGCGAGACCCAGGCTCTCACCCTTTCCCAGCTGCCCACGTCCAACGCGAAGCAGCTGGGCAGCATACTGTTTTCCCATGAGGGCGGGCTGATCTCCGCCTTCGACACGCTTAACCTTCCCCAGATAAGGCGTGAGAAAGGCAAACCGTTCAACCTGAACCTGCTGCTCGTCGCCCTGGGGGCGCTTATCGCGCTGGCGGCAGTGTATATGATGTGGCAGGAAAAGAAAATCGTATGGGCGCTGTTTGTGGTGATCTCAGCCGCGCTGTCGCTTGTGGGTTATTTCCTGCCCCGGAAAGACCGCTGGACTGAAGCCGTTGATTCCGTGGACATGAACGCGCTTTTGTCTCTCGCGGAGCGCCGTATGCAGGCGATCGACCGGGACCTGGACGCGTTTTTGTCCATTCCCGCCGAGAACACCGAGGGAGACGATTCCATGCTTCGGATTATCACGCTCGCCGCCGGGCTTAAGCGTGAGGATCCCTCCAGCGTGCCGGACGAACTCATGACCGCCATCACCGCCCTGTCTATCAGCAAGGGCTACGATTTTCTGGAATACACGGAAGACAATAAAGCCCTGTTTGACGTGATGCCCACCAAGCGCCAGACCCGCACCATCGTGCCCGCCGTGGTCAAGGAAGGGCAGCTGGTAGCCAAAGGCATGGCCATACTCAACATCGCCGAGAACGGAGAAGTGCAATGCGCTACATCGGTATAGACATAGGCGACGGCGAAAGCTGCGTCGCACTGCTGGAAGAGAACAGCGTGATAGAGCCCTCCATACTGCCCATAAACGGCCAGGGCAGCATAATTTCCGTGGTGGGCATGAGCTCCACCACCGTAAAAGTGGGCGAGGAAGCGCTGCTGGACCCCAAGGTAGTGCATCTGAGGAGCCGTTTCAAAAGCCGCTACCTGACCACGCTGGACGCGGAACGGGACATCGAGCGCTTCGCCTACGGCATAAAGGCCGCCATCGAAAAGGAAGATCCCGAGCTGTTCGGCAAGGAGACTTACGTTACCGTGGGCTGCCCCGCCGGCTGGAAAGCCAACGACCGTGAGCGTTACGCTGAGATCATGCGCAAAGCGGGCTTTTCAAACGTGCACATAGTGTCAGAGAGCCGCGCCGCGTTCTTCTATGCCCGGTATTCCCACGGGCTGGCTGTAGCGCCTGAACTGCTCAGCAAAAACACGCTGATAATCGACATAGGCTCTTCCACCACTGACTTCGCCTACATAATAAACGGCAAAGAGTCCGATATAGGCACGTTCGGGGATGTATCCCTGGGCGGCGGCCTCATCGAGGCGTGCATGCTGGACAAAGCCGTGAACAAAAGCCCCCAGAAGGACGAGATATTAAGCGTTTTCCGGGAGTCCGCCTCCTGGAAAAACCGCTGCGAGATCAGCGCCCGCCGGCTGAAGGAGCAGTATTTCCTGGATGAACAGCGCTGGCAGACCGCTCCCTGTGTGGCATCGGAGACCATATACTACGACGAACCCGTCAAGCTCAAGTTCGAATTGGACGAGGAAAAGATGCTGAACATCATTTCCACGCCCATGGACGAGCTGCACGGCGCCACTTTCCAGGAATGCCTGAGCGACCTTATGCGCCATGCCCGGCTCTCTACCAGCGAAAACCCGCCGGAGCTGGTTATACTCACCGGCGGCGCGTCCCGCATGGGCTTTTTCAGGACCGCCTGCCAGCAGGAGTTCCCCGATGCAACCATAGTGCTGTGCCCCGAGCCCGAGTATTCCATAGCCAAAGGCCTCGCCTACGCGGGGCGCGTGGACAAGCGGCTGAGCGATTTTTACGAGGATATAGACGCTTTCTTCAAGAGCGGTGAGATCAAAAAACTGGTGGAAGAGTCCCTGTCCTGGCTCACCGTGCCCATGGCCAGCGCCCTGTCGGGCAGGATAATAAACGACGTGGTGATGGGCGCGCTGGAAAGCTGGAAAAAGGGCGAGCTCCGCACGATCGAAGAACTTGATGCACCGATAATCGAGGGTACGGACAGGCTGCTCAGGTCGCTGGACCAGATCGAAGAGCTCAAACCCGTGGTGAACGACTGGTGCAGGCAGCTGTTCAGCCGCCTCCAGCCCCGTCTGGACGAGATCTGCCGCGCCCACAGCGTGGACAGGTCTTCCATGTCCCTGAGCGCGGTGCACTACCTGGCGGGTCCCGAAAAAATGGACATAATGATGGAGAACCGCTTTATCTCCACCCTCACATACATCGTTTCCGCCTCAGTGACCGCGGCGCTGTGCGGAGGAGGCTCGGTAGCGCTTCTTGCGGAAGGCCCCGTGGGGCTTCTGGCGGGAGCAGTGATAGGCCTGATAGTAGGCTTTGTGGGGAAAAAGGCCGTGGACAGCGCAGTAAAAAAAGCCGACTTGCCCCGCCTTATGCGTAAGCTCGTCGGCTCATCCCTGAAAAGCAGCCTCTCCTCTTCCAAACAGCGCAAAAGCATCGAGGAAGAGCTGGTACGCACCATGCAAAAACCCGAATTTGTCACTCAGCTGGTGAACGACGTGACCATCTCCCTGGAGTCCCAGATCGTGCAGATGGCCAGAAGCGTGGAAATGCCTATCGTTCAGTAAGCTTTCCTGCGCGACAGCGCGTCTTTCACAAGCCTGAAACCCATAGTCGCCACAAATATGCCCATGGCCAGCGCTACCGATACGCCCAGGGCATATTTTCCTTTTTGGATAAATGTGGCGGTGTCGTTTTCCAGCAAACCCAGCAGGCTGTAAAACAGCGAACTTCCCGGCACCATGGGTATGTTGACCGCTATGACGAACGTGGTGACCGGCGTTTTGAGAGCGCGCGCCATTATCTCCGAGTACAGCGTGCCCACACCGGCGGCGATGGCGTAGCACAGTCCTTCGGTCAGTCCCGTTTCCATGCTCAGCAGATACACCAGCCAGGTAAGCGCGCCGCCCAGCGCGTTAAACCACAGTTTTTTCCCGCGCATGTGGTATATAAATGCGAAACCAACCGAACCGCCCGCGGCGAAAAGCAGGGGCAATATCCATTTACTCAGCATGTTTCACCCCTACAGTCCTATCTTGCCCGCCACGGTAAACACTCCCGCGGCACCCAGTGCCAGCACTATTCCCAGGAACAGCGCTTCGGAAATATGCATGACGCCCGCCTGTATGTCTCCCGAAATAAAATCCCTGAAGCCGTTCAAAAGCTCTATTCCGGGCACCAGAAGCATGACCACGCCTATGATCACCTTGTCCGCGTCCCTGCCCAGGCCCAGGCGTACGCACACCGCCGCCATAAGCGCGGTGAACGCGCCGCCCAGCAGCACCACGAACACCTTGTTTCCGCCGCCCTGCGCCGTGATCGCCCGCTTGACCCAATACAGCAGGCCGCCTATAAGCAGGCTCGCCAGCGCGTCCAGCCAGATGCCCTTGAAAAACAGGGTGAACGCCGCGCTTGTGAACGCGTAAGCCAGGCACAGCTGGAAAGGAGTATATTCCTTTTTGTTAACTGCCGCGTCGAACATCGCGCGCGCTTTGGCAAGGTCCGGGGTCGACGCGCACATCTCTCTTGACAGGTTGTTCAGCCTGTCCAGCAGTTCCATGTCTGTCTCGCTGTTGTTTATCCTTCTGGACGAGGAATGCTCGGTGCCCTCAAACTCACATGTCACTATAATGTTGGACGGCACAGCCGTCACCTGAGGTTTTGTGCCGCCGTAAGCGCATACCAGCCGCATGACCGTATCCTCGACCCGGTAGACCTCCGCGCCGGACACCAGCATGAGCTTGGCTATGTCCATTATAAGGCTCAGCAGAGAGTTGTATTCCCCGAATGTCATTTTTTTGTCTCCAGCGCGGCGCGCAGCACGGGATAGATGACCTTGGCCATACGGTAAAAGCCAAGATCGTTCGGATGGGCGCCGTCTACCGTGCAGTCGTCCCTGTCTTTGTTTGCGAACAGCCGGCGGCCGTCTATGAAGTAAACGTTTTTGTCCCCCGCTTTCACGGCGTTGGCATAGGTCTTACGGCAGACAGCCCTTCTGAGCTCAGCTTCCTTTATGTCGTGGCCCCAGTCAGGCCTGGACACGATTATTACGGGAAGCTGCGGCTGCGCGGCGCGTATCTGCTTGAAGAACATTTCATGTGTAGCCTTCAGGTGCTCCGGATTCGGGGCGTTGTGGTCGTAGTCCAGCACGAACGCGCTCATAGTCAGGGAAGCGATATATTCCGCCATCTCGGTCTCGCCCTTGGCGTTCCCGGAAAAGCCCAGATTGATGTGATCCGAATCCAGCCAGCGGGATATGAACCCCTGATAGCTGTTGCCGGGACGGGAAGCGCAGCCGCCCTGGGTTATGGAGGAACCGTAGTAGACCACGGGCGCCTCTATCTTATACGGCTTGGGCGCGAAAACGCTTTTGCCTTTGGACACGCCCACATACATGTTCGTTATGCCGTTGTACAGCGGCAGGTTGACTTCTATTGAATGCCTGCCCTCGCCCAGGTTCGCGGTGCCCTCAAAATACCCGCCCCTGTCGTTCATGGGGCGCACGGAAGCGGCGAACACACCGTCAGAGTATATGTCTATGCCCGCGCTGCCGGTCAGGGGCATATGGCTCATCATGCCCGTATTCAGGCTACGCACCCGGAAAGCGAGTGACGGCGTGTCCGTTTCAAAGCGCACCCGCCCGCCCGCGGTATGCCACGCCAGGCTGTTTACGCCCTCGGAAAGCCTGGGCAGGAGCTTCAGCGGCAGGCGGCAGAATTTCTCGCCGTCATGCACCGCGAGCCCCCTGATCTCAAAGGGCTTGTCAAGTATGTCGAACCATTGGTAATCCCTGGCCTCAAATACGCTGCCTTTTAGGAAATTCTTGTCAATTTTGGTGATGTCCATGGTTTTCCTCCCATTACAATAGGCGAGGGAATGCTCCCCCGCCATATAATGTCAGGTCAAATTATTCGTCGTCCAGGCTGAAGTTCACGCTGTCCGCCTGGAAGCCTCTGCGGGCTTCACGCTTCGGCGCGGCAGTCTGCGGTCTGGCTACTTTCTTCTCGGGAACGCGGGTGCTCTGTACCGGACGGGTACGGGGCTGAGGCATGGTCGAAGTTCCCGGTCTGGGAGCGGCGGGGCGCTGGACAGGCCTGTTCTCGCCGGTCGGGGCGGGACGGGGCACCTTCCTTACACGGCGCACGTCTTCATCGCCCATGAGCGGCTGCTGCACGCCCGCGCGGGGCCTTTCCTCGCCGTCCACGCTGCGCGGCCTTCTGAGGGCCGTGAAGCCCTCTTCCCTCTGGGCGCCGGCAGGCTTCTCAAAGCCCGTGGCGATCACGGTCACGCGCACTTCATCGGACAGGCTGTCGTCTATGCCCGCGCCGAAAATGATGTTGGCTTCGGGATCAGCCGCCTGCTGGATGCGCTGCGCGGCCTTGTTGACCTCAAACAGCGTCATATCCTGGGAACCGGTGATATTGATCAGCACGCTCCTGGCGCCGTCGATGGAAGTCTCCAGCATGGGCGACTTTATGGCATCTTCCGCCGCGTCGATCATGCGGTTCTCGCCCCTGGCGGTGCCGATGCCCATGTGAGCCAGGCCCTTGCTCTCCATAACGGTCCTGACGTCCGCGAAGTCCAGATTGATCATGGCAGGCAGCGCGATAAGGTCGCTGATGCCCTGGATGCCCTGGCGCAGGATGTCGTCCGCGTCACGGAAGGCGTCTTCCATGGTGGTCGCTTCGGATACGAAGCTCAGCAGCTTTTCATTGGGCACTACTACCAGCGTGTCCACGTTGGTCTTCAGTTCCGCGATGCCCTTTTCGGCGTTCTTCATGCGCTGACGCCCCTCAAAGGCGAAAGGCTTGGACACGACGCCTATGGTCAGGATACCCTGATTGCGGGCGATCTCCGCTATGACGGGAGCCGCGCCGGTGCCGGTGCCGCCGCCCATACCGCAGGTCACGAATACCAGATCCGCGCCCTGGATGACGTTGAGCAGCTCCTCACGGCTTTCCTCAGCGGCGCGCTTGCCTATGTCCGGATTCGCTCCCGCGCCCAGACCCTTGGTAAGCTTCTCGCCGATCTGAACCTTCACAGGCGCTTTGCTCAGCTCCAGAGCCTGCTTATCGGTGTTTACCGCGATGAACTCCACGCCTTTAAGGCCTCTGTCCAGCATGCGGTTAACCGCGTTGGTTCCCGCGCCTCCTACACCAACTACCTTTATCGAGGCAAAATTGGTTGTGTCAAAATCATACTGCAGCACAAGGCATCCCCCTAAACTATAATTTCTGACTATTCTTCGTCATCGTCGGGACGTGTTTTGGAAAACAGCCCCCTGAATGTATCCAGAGCTCTCATAGGCAGCGTCTGCTGTTCGTCATACCGCTGTTCTATGGAGTCGAATATCAGATCCACCAGCCCCAAAGTACTGGCGTACTCCGGGCTTTTGAGCTTGTTGGTAGGCAGGTCATCCACCAGTTTGACCTTCCTGCCCAGATAACTCTCCAGGTAATCCGCCGCGCCTCTTAAGCACGCAAGGCCGCCGCCCGTGACATACACCACGCTTTTGAGAGCAAGCTCTCCCTTGGTGCTTTCGATCACCTTTCTTATAACGTTGGCCGTTTTTTCCAGGGCGACCTCCACCAGTTTGCAGACCACCTCGGGCTTATACTGGCTGAGCGCGCTGTTTCTGTCCTTCCCCTGAGGGTTCAGAAGCATGGTCTTGGACTTTTCGCCCACTACGACCGCGCGCTTCAGTTCTTCCGCTTCGTCGTAACGGATCTCCAGCTCGTCGGCCAGATAACTCGTTATGTCGTTGCCGCCCATCGGCAGCACCGCGTGATGCACTATCGCGTCGCCGCGTAAAATGGATATCTCGGTGTTGTACATGCCCGCGTCCACGAACACGCAGCCGCTGTCACGGTCGCCCGGGTCAGTGGACAAAAGCATTTCTCCCAGCGCGGGGGACAGGAATCCGTTTATGGTGATCCCCACATGGCCCATTATGTCGCGCATGTCGTCCACAAAATCCGCGCTGGCGATTATGAACGACACTTTCGCGGACAGATATCCGCCCTTCATGCCCTGGGGCTCCATTGTTTTGGCGCCCCTGTCCACGCTGTACCAGGCGGGAGAGCGGTGTATCACGTAATCGTCGGAATCCTTGAAGTTCATGACGTCCGCCGCCATGTCTTCCACAGCCTGTATATCTTCTATGCCTACCCGGCCGTTCTCTCCCTTTATGGGCACTTCGGCTTCGGCGCATCTCACATGCATGAATTCGCAGGGAACACCGATATAAATGTCTTTTATCGGCGTACCCGCGTCGCTCTGCGCCGCAATTATGGAGTTGTATATCGCTTTATTTAAACTATCCCAGTCTGTCCAGTCACCCGAGCCGTATCCGGCATAGTTCACCTTGCCGCAGCTCACTATCTGACAATGATTGCTTCTGGCGCTGCTTTGGGCAATAACGGTCACTATTTTCGAGGTGCCGAACTCGATAGCCGCTACCCTCGTCTTCATCTATTCGTTTCTCCAAGCCAAGTCTGCCTGTGCCCCCGATTCACTATGTGGGTATTATACTCCCCGGGGCAGAAAATGTAAATATGTTTTATGGAAATATTTCAAAAGTATTACAATAAAAATTCTACATGCCTTTCGTGGACTGGAAATCATCCGGGGCGGGTTTATGATACCCGTTCTCCCCCGCGACTTCAATGCTGCCGTCGTTCACACCTTTATCCAGCATGCTCTTGGCTATATCGAGCGAAGTCGCCACATCGAACCTCAGATTGATCTTCACCGGCACTCCTTTATATGTACTCAGCCTCACTTCCTGATTGTCCAGCATGGATATGTCCGTAAAAACACCCGTGAGTCCGTTGTCTCGTATAATTTTGGCGATCTCTATCGCGTCGTCCAGTTTTGAGGTCACACCGGTGGTTATCTCGCCCTGGGCCGGATATCTGAGTTCCGCGCCGTACACCTTTATCGGCTCCGCGCCCGTGAGCACATCAGATATGCTCAGCACGTATTTGTCCTCATCCAGCGTCACGTATTTGCCTGCCGTGGACACGGTGACCAGAGGCGTCCTTACGCTTATTACCAGGTTCGCGCTGGTCCCGCTGACCCTTATGCCGTCCAGTTTGAAAAAGCCCATGGACGCTATGTTGCGCTGCGCCTGCTTCTCCCACTCGCTCCTGTTGCCTATCTTTTGCCCCGTAACGCCGCTCCGGCGCACGAAATCCGCGTCTGTAAGCCCCAGATTCACGGCTTTTTCCCGCGCGGAACCCAGATAGCTGACCTGCACGTTTTTGACCCGGCTGTCAGGAAGCGCGTAGATGATCAGCAGCGCCGCTATCAGCACTATGCACGCCACGATCACTAACGTTGCGGTACGCCCGTCCTTTTCGGCAGTCTTAGCCATATTGTCCTCCTGTCGCTTTCAGACACAAAATCGACAACCCGTTTCCGGTCGTCGATATTTGTTTGTCACAGCCTTCTGAAGTTTTCGTTTATTTCAGGTTCCCGACTATGCGCTTGAATTCCTCGCCCCTGTGCTCAAAGTCCCTGAACATGTCGAAACTGGCGCAGGCCGGGGACAAAAGCACGTTCCAGCCCTCCGAGGCGTGAGCCTTGGCCGCGAGGATGGCGGCCTCAAAATCGTGCCCCGCATACTCATACGCCGTAAAACCGGCTGCTTTGAGTGCTTCCCCTATCTTTTCACCGGTATCTCCCAGCAGCACAGCGTACTTTACGGGTGAGTTCTTTATCACACCGCACATCTGAGAGTAGTCGGAGTTCTTTTCGCTGCCGCCCAGCAGTATCACCGTGGGCCTGGTCATCGCTTCCACAGCTTTGATCGTGCTGTCCGGGTTGGTACCCTTGGAGTCGTTTATATATCTGATCCCGTCAAGTTCCCTCACGGGCTCAATCCTGTGCTCCACGCCCTTGAAACGCCTGAGCGTATCGCTTATGACCTGCTTGTCTACGCCCGCGGCCATGGCGGCGCACACGGCGGCAAGCGCGTTTTCCAGGTTATGGGTGCCCGGAAGCAGTATCTCTTCCGTTTTGATCACAGTTTCTTCGGAACCGTTTGAGGCGAACACCACGCTGCCATTATCAACGTACGCGCCTTCGCTGACTTTTTCGCGCCTTGAGAAGAACAGCACCCGGCAGTTCGCGCGCGAGGCCATGCCGCGGGTTATGGGGTCGTCGTAGTTCAGCACGCACACGTCCCCGCCCGTCTGGTTCATGAAGACCCGCTCCTTTATGCGCGCGTAGTTCTCCATGGTCTTGTGGCGGTTCAGATGGTCTTCGGTAAGGTTCAGTATGAGCGAAATATCAGGTCTCAGGCTTGAAACGGTCTCCAGCTGGAAACTGGACAGCTCACACACGGTCACGCTGCCTTCATCCGTCTCCTGAGCATGGGCGGCGTAAGGCTCGCCTATGTTCCCTACCACGAACGTGCGCCTGCCCCAGGCGCTGAAAATCTCGCCCAGCAGCGTGGTAGTGGTGGTTTTGCCGTTCGTGCCCGTTACGCCCACCAGCAGACCTTTCGAGAAACGATAGGCCAGTTCGATCTCGCTTATGACTTCTATGCCCATCTCCCGCGCTTTTACTGCCACGGGATGGTCCGCGGGAATGCCCGGCGAGATCACCAGCGTATCGACGCTTTCCAGCAGCCCCTGCGGGTCTTCTCCCAGCCGCTCCTCTATCGCGAGACCGTTTAGCGGTGCCAGGCTGTCTCCCAGCTGGGAAGCGGTCTTTAAGTCGTTTATTATCACATGTTTTCCGGCTTTAGCCAGCAGACCCGCAGCCGCGACCCCGCTTTTGGCCATGCCCCATACAAGTACTCTGTCCATTTTTCAGATCCTTACGAACAAGATCAGCGCCAGCATGCAGCCCGCGAGCGTAACGGCGTTGTATACCGCCACGATCCTTGTTTCCGGCATGCCGCCCAGTTCCAGGTGATGGTGATACGGCGACATCCTGAACAGTTTCCTGCCCTTATGCCTGCGCATGTAGAGCAGCTGCAGTATATCGCTCAGGCTTGAGATGACCATCGTTACCAGCATGAACGGCAGCATGAGCGTACAGCCGCCCGCCACCGCCATGCCCGCTATGGCGCCGCCCAAGCCAAGAGACCCCACGTCACCCATGAACATCCTGGCGGGATTGGTGTTGTACACCAGAAAACCGATGAGTGCGCAGGCCATGATGACCGCGAAAAGTCCCAGGGAGATAAGTGCGTCATTCTGGGTCTTGCTCCCCGTCGCGACCATAAATGCCGCCATTGAAAGGAACACTATAACGCTGTTTGAGCTGAGCAGGCCGTCCAGCCCGTCCAGCAGGTTCGCGGAATTATCCACCGCCACGAACACGAACAGAGTGAGCGGCAGGTACACAAACGCGCTGTTCAGCTTCGTATCCGTAAAGGGCAGGCTGAGCTTTGTGCCGTAAATGTTTACTTTAAGGCCTATCAGCGTCATTATCAGTGCCGCGCCTATCTGCAGCAGCATTTTCTGTCTCGCGCTCAGGCCTACGCTCCTGCGGCGCACGACTTTCAGATAATCGTCGTAAAAGCCGATCGCTCCGAACAGAAGCATGCACGCTACAGAATACAGCAAAGGAAGGGGAATACTACCCTTCCAAATCAATGATAACACTATAGTTAGCAGCGCGCCCACGCTCAGAAAGCCGATGCCGCCCATGGTCAGCGCGCCCTGCTTGGACTTGTGATTCTGCGGCCCCAGTTCGTTTATGGTCTGCCTCGCCGACAGTTTTTTAAGGATCGGCTCAAGCACGTACTGGGCACCCAGAGCGCAAAGCAGCGCCGCCAGCGCCGCAAAAGCAAAAAGCTTCATAATTTATATTTCCTTCAGCAGTTCTCTTACTATTTCCTTTTCGTCAAAGGGATGCTTTACTCCGTTTATCTCCTGATAAGTCTCGTGTCCCTTGCCCGCCAGCACCACGGTATCACCGCTCTGCGCCATGGACAGCGCGCGGCGTATGGCCAGCCTGCGGTTCTCTATTATCTCATAGTTCTGTGTGACCCCGCGGATCCCTGCCTCGATCGCGTCGATTATCTCCATTGGATCTTCGTCACGGGGATTATCGCTGGTTATCACGCAGTAATCCGCCAGCCTGCCGCCTATCTCGCCCATGATGGGCCGTTTGGTCCTGTCCCGTCCCCCGCCGCAGCCGAACACGGCTATAAGCCTTTTACGGGTGGACTGCCTTAAGGATTTCAGCACGTTTTCCAGCGCGTCCGGGGAATGGGCGTAATCCAGTATGACCCTGTAGGGAGTATGCGTATCCAGCAGTTCGACCCTGCCCGGCACGTTTGATATGGCCTCAAGCCCCGCTTTGATATGCTCCGGAGCGATACCGCACTCGTCTGCCAGCGCGGCGGCGGTCATGGCGTTATATACGTTGAAAATGCCGCTTAAGCGCAGATTGATGATTTCCCGGAAACGCTTGTGGAAGGTCAGCAGAAAGCGCACACCCGTCTCGATGACTTCTATCTGCTTTGCGTACACATTCGCCTTTTCGCGTATCCCAACGGGGGTATAGTTCACTCCCAGCGCATCCACTGCCTGCCGCACCACGGCGTCATCTACGTTCACGACCATCCTGTCGGTCATGGAAAGTATCTTGAGCTTGGCTTTAAGATAGTTTTCCATAGTGCCGAAATAGTCAAGATGGTCCTGGGACAGGTTGGTGAACGCCGCCGCCTCAAAGCGCGTGCCGTCTATGCGGTGCATATCCAGCGCGTGGGCGGATACTTCCATTATAACATATTCTATGCCCGCTTCCCTCATGCGGGAAAGTATCTTCTGAAATTCTATCGGGTCGGGCGTGGTAAGCCCCGCTTCATACTCCCTGTCGCCTATCAGCACGCACACGGTGCCTATAAGTCCGGTTTTGCGGCCCGCGGCTTCCAGTATGCTTTTGAGCAGGAACGATGTGGTGGTCTTGCCCTTTGTGCCGGTTATGCCCACCAGCTTAAGGTCTTTCGAAGGATCTCCGTAGAAAGTGGAGGCAAGGTAGCTCAGCGCCTCGCGGGTGGACTTGACCAGTACCTGCGGCAGGGGCGTGTCGAGTTTTCTTTCGGTCACCAGCGCGGAAGCGCCCAGCCGGGCGGCATCCCCCGCGAGCAGGTGCGAATCGGTCTTAAGTCCCTTTACACACACAAACAGGCTGCCCTCTGTCAGCCTCCTTGTGTCCGTGCATACGCCGGATATTTCTGTATTTTCGTCGCCTGTTATCTCATACGGAAAGGGCAGACCTGCCGCCAGCTCCTTGAGTTTCATAGTCCCTCTCCCTTACTTCCCGGCCGTCTGGTTTCCAGCGCGTTGGGGCAGATAGATACTTACCGTTTTCACCGCCGAGGGGCGCTGCATGTATATCTTCTCTTCCGCCACCTGGCAGATCACACGGTTAGAGATCTCGTTATCGAGGATCAGCTGCTTTCTCTCTATCGTTTCGCTCAGCTGCTGGCGCCTCTCCGCAGCCAGTGCAAGGTCCCTGTCCGCTCTCGCGCTTTGGGACCATACCAGGGCGAACCACATGCCTACAGCCACGAACAGTACTGCAAAAGAGCAAAACTTGAATAACCTTCTCTGCTTTTCTTTCCTGAGCTTCGCCTCTCTGGCGGCTCTGGCAGACGCTGACATCCTGTCATTGCTGCGGGCACGGGTACTCCTGCCACTGTCATTCCAGACGTACGGCCTAACACCCTGACCGTTTATCCTTCTCTGGCTCATGCTTCCCCGTCCCCTTTGCTAACGTCTATTCCTGTCGAAAAGTAAGTATCGTAAATGTAGTCCAGCGCTTCTCCCGCGTTTTCGCCTTCAAGCCCGGCAAGGCTGTCGTTGAACGCCGCAGCGTTCCAGACCTCCAGCGTGGTCCCTACGCCCGCCAGCACCGCCTCGCTGCCTTCGCCAAGTCCGTACTGCTGGCGCAGCGCCTGCGGTATCAGCACACGGCCCTGGGCGTCGGTGTTGTAGGCCGGAAACGTGGATGAGAAGATCATCCTGAGCAGCCCGTGCGCCCTGCGGTCCGTCTGCGGGATCCGCCTGAGCTGGGCGCTCTTTTTCTCCCAGTCCCCGGCAGTATAAAAAGCAGGGGTCTTAAGGTCCTCGGAAAGGGAGATCACGAAGTTTTCCCCAAGCAGATCCCTGTACCCCTGTGGAAGAAAAAGCCTGCCCTTGGAGTCCACCGTCAAAAAGCTTCTGCCGTTGAATTCCGCCATCAAGCTCCCCTCCCTTCTGTGTGTGGATAATTATACCACATTATCCCACATATATGGAATATCTTTCCATTTATTTCCAGTCCGTAAAACGCAAATTTTGTGTAAATTCTATGTTAAATGTGACGGCGTTTTTTTATCCACAGGCATACTTTTGTGGATAAACCGTTATTTTTGTGGAAAATGCGCCGGGGAGAGCGGGGCACTTCACCGCCGTCGTATCTCATGCGCCCGGGACCGGCTTGTGGAAAAACCTGTGTAAAAATAAGTGAACCGCCCCATGGCGGTCCACTTATTATTTCAGGTCACTGTATGTGTGGTTTTAAAAGACGCCGCGCGATCCGCGCGGCGCATTGATCTGGTCTCAGATCAGCCATCAGACCTCGGTAAGCACGAATCTGAGCTTGTCGCCGTCAGGCAGCATGCGCACCCTCTGCCCCAGTTTGATATTGCCGGAAAGGATCTCCTCGCTCAGCGCGTCTTCCACCAGTCTTTGGATGGCCCTGCGCAGGGGCCTGGCTCCGTACTGCAGGTCGTACCCTGCCTTTGCCGCTACCTGTGCCGCCTCGCTGGTCACTTCCAGCTCTATGCCGCGTTCCTTGATACGCTTTGCCACGTCGTTCATCATATGCAGCGCGATCTTGTCGATATCCTCTTTCTCCAGGGCGTGGAACACGATTATCTCATCCACGCGGTTCACGAACTCCGGCCTGAATATCTTCTTGACCTCGCCCATGAGCGTTTCTTTCATGTCCTCGTAGCTCTTCTCCCCGTCGGAGGCGCTGCCAAAGCCCATGGACCGGCGCGTGCCGATCTTGTGCGCGCCCGCGTTGGAAGTCATTACGATAATGCAGTTTTTGAAGTCCACCACCCGGCCCTGGCCGTCAGTCAGGCGTCCGTCTTCCAGCACCTGGAGCAGTATGTTGAATACGTCCGGGTGCGCCTTCTCCACTTCGTCGAACAGCAGCACGCTGTAAGGCTTGCGCCTCACCCGCTCGGTCAGCTGGCCTCCCTCGTCGTAGCCCACATAGCCCGGCGGAGAACCTATCAGGCGGGACACGGAGTATTTTTCCATATACTCGCTCATGTCCACGCGGATGAGCGCGTCCTCGTCACCGAACAGCGCTTCGCCCAGCGCCTTGCACAGTTCCGTCTTTCCCACACCCGTGGGGCCCAGGAAAATGAACGAGCCTATGGGGCGCCTGGGGTCCTTGAGGCCGGCCCTGGCGCGGCGCACCGCCTTGCTCACGGCCTTTATCGCCTCGTCCTGCCCCACCACGCGGCGGTGCAGTATCTCCTCCATATTCAGCAGCCTTTCCGCCTCGTCCTGGGTCATGCGGGACACGGGTATGCCCGTCCACTGGCTGACCACCTGGGTGATCTCGTCCTCATTCACTGTCTCTATCTTCTGGGTGCGGCGGGTCTCCCAATCCTTTTTGAGCTCTTCCATCTCGCTGGTCAGGTGCTTCTTGCTGTCCCTGAGGTCCGCCGCCCGCTCAAAGTTCTCGTCGAACACCGCCCGGCGGATCTCCTCGTCCAGCTCCTCCAGCTTCTTCTGCTGCTCCAGCATATCCGGCGGCGCCAGGAACGTTCTTACCCTGACCCTGGATGCCGCTTCGTCCACCAGGTCTATGGCCTTGTCAGGCAGGAACCTGTCGGAAATATACCTGTCGCTCAGCCTCACCGCCGCTTCCAGAGCGTCGTCGGTGATCTTTACGTGGTGATGGTTCTCATACCTTTCCCTCAGGCCTTTGAGTATCTCTATGCTCTCGTCGAGCCCGGGCTCTCCCACGTTCACCGGCTGAAAGCGCCTTTCCAGCGCGGCGTCTTTTTCGATGTACTTGTGGTACTCCCTGAGCGTGGTCGCACCTATGCAGCGGATGTCCCCGTTTGACAGCGCCGGCTTCATTATTGCCGCCGCGTCTATGGAGCTCTCCCCCGCGCCCGCGCCTACCATGGTATGCATCTCGTCGATAAACAGTATGATGTTGCCGGCTTCCTTGACCTCCGTTATCATGCTCTTTACCCGTTCCTCAAACTCGCCGCGGTACTTCGCGCCCGCCAGCATCCCGGGGATGTCGAGGGACATTATACGGGTGCCGTTCAGTATCTCCGGTATGCGGCCGTCGGCGATCCGCTGGGCCAGGCCTTCGGCTATGGAGCTTTTGCCCACGCCCGGCTCGCCTATGAGCACAGGATTGTTCTTGGTCCTTCTGGAGAGGATCTGGATTATGCGCTCCATTTCCCTGTCCCGCCCGATGACCGGATCGAGGCTTCCATTATGCGCTTCCTGCACCAGATCCCGGGCGTACTTGTCCAACATGGGAGTCTTGCCGCCGCCCTGGGGCCTGCTGTCGTCTATGCCGGCGTACTGGCGTGGCTTTTTTCCGCCCAGCGCGTTTATAAGCTCCTCACGGGCCTTGTTCAGGTCTATCCCCAGCCGTACGAGGGTGTGCGCGGCCACGCCCGCCCTTTCACGCATAAGCGCGAGCAGTATGTGTTCGGTGTCTATATAATCCTGGCCCAGTTCCCGGGCTTCCCTGGCGCTGGCCTCCATAACGGTCTTGGAGCGGATGGTGTAGGAAAGATTTCCCGGTTCCACCTTGTCGTCGCCTTTGCCCACCAGCTGGATTATCTCGCTGCGGGCGTCCTCAAGGGAGATCCCCTCCAGCACTATGGAAGCCTTTCCGGGATCGTTCAGCACGCCCAAAAGCAGGTGTTCCGTTCCAATGTACGCCCTGCCCATCATGGCGGCTTCCCGCTGCGCGTATTCCAGCGCCCGGTTGCCGTGCTCGTTGCATCTCGCTATCATTATCCGTACTCTCCGTCAGTAAATATTGGTCTTGATCTCCTGGGCTATTACGCTTCTGGCGGTCTCGGCTCTGGTGAGCTCCTCTTCCCTTTCGCTCAGTATCCCCAGTTTCTCTCTCATCGCCCGGGGGCTCATGCTCTGTACAAAGGCGTCCAGTTTCCCGCAGTCGCCGTCCATAAAGCCCGTCAGCAGCCCAGCCCGCAGCACCGTATACAGATCCAGCAGTTCCCTGTAGCTCATTATCCTCGCGTTGAGCATCACGCCCAGCGCTCTGGTCACTTCGTCGGTGAATCTGTCCACGTCGTCATAGATGAGTTCTTCCAGCGAATCCGCTTCCATTTCCGAAAGCTCGGACGCCTTGCCTTCCAGTTCTCTGATAATATCAGACGTGGTCTCGCCCAGTTGCTTTTTGTTGAACAGTACGTGCAGGTTGCCGCTTACCTTAGCGAATAGCGGATGCAGTATAAAGCCCTGGCTGTTCAGTTTTTTCACGATATCCTTGTTTCGTTCCAGCTGCCACAAGCCCTTAAGGTTCATAAGGCACCAGCCGACGAACGCGTTGCCGCTGTAGAGAACCGTGCTGGTCAGATAACCCCAGTTGCGGTCAAAAGCCGGCTCGCCGCCGTTGGAAAACGCCCTTTCCAAAGGTTTTATCAGCGAATACGCCCTGTCTGTGTCCGCTCCGGGTGCCGTGGCGGATAAAAGCAGGTGTTCCCTGCGGTTCACCACAGCGCGGATCGGATGGCGCGTGTCAAGTATCAGCCCGGTCCCGTATGCCTCTGTCTGTTCCGCACGGAATACCGCTTCCTCGGCCAGCTCATCCAGCCCAGGGAGCTCGTCTTCGGATTCCGGAGCCCTGCCTTTTATAAGGCCGGGGAAATCGGCTGCCAGAGCCGAAACGACCCTGTCCTCCGTTTCCGCTTTCTGTTCCCCGCTCATGGCCTGCGGAAACGGAACGTCGGAGTAATTGCGCATAATGACCGCGCCGCTTAAAAGCGCAGCGCTGACCGGTCCGGCAGAGGATGCAGCCTTCACTTTGTCTCCCCTTCCAGTGTTTTTTCCAGCGTCCTGATCTCGTCCCTCAGCAGCGCGGCTCGCTCGTAGTTTTCGGAACTGATCGCCTCTTTCAGGCTTTCCTTAAGCTTGATCATCCTGTATACGTCGCTGTTTTCCGTGGTTCCGCCGGAAGGCGTGTCCCCCACGTACACGGCGTTTCCGTTGCGCCTGACCAGGTATTCCTCTATCGGCTCGCGGAATGCCTTGTAGCAGCTTGGGCAGCCCAGCGTGTTGCTCTGCTTGAATTCCGCCCAGGTGGTGCCGCACTCGGGACACTCGCCGTCGTATTCATCGTCGCGGGCATCGCTCCTGACCTGGCGTATCCTGTCCAGTATGGCGCCCAGAAAATCGGATATATCCACCGCGTGGATCTGGGGCAGCCGGCCTTTCAGCTTTTCGGCGCACTCCTGGCACAGGTGCCTTACGGAGGCTTCCCCGTCGGCGCCGAACATCCTTATCTCAACCGTGGCCTCGTTTATTCCGCATTCCTCGCACAGCATTCAGGTTTCCTCCCTGAGATTCTTGAACACCTGCACCAGCGCGTTTTTGAGTATGGACGCCCTGAGCGCGTCCTTCGCGGTGGTGGGCAGGTTGAGGGCCTGGCGGCACACGCACGCCACCAGCAGGCGCGCTTCCTTGAGGCTTATGAGTTTGAGCTCATATATCCTGTGGATGATGGCCTCGGCGCTCTCCTCGTCTATGGATGTGCCCACCCTTTCCAGCAGCGTTTCCAGCAGATCCGCGTCGGAAGTGCTTATGCGGATGACCCGCACATAACCGCTGCCGCCCCGGCGGGATTCCACCAGGTACCCCCTGTCCATGGAAAACCTCGTGGCCAGCACATAGTTGATCTGGCTGTTCGCGCAGCCGAAATACTGCGCGAGCTCGTTGCGTTTGAGCTCTATGCGGGTGTCCTCCTGCAGGAGTTCCTTTATAAATCTTTCTATATTGTCGCTGAGCGCTGCCATAACGCGCCTCCATAATGACTTTGACTATTTTTGACTATTATAACTTATACCTATATAAAAAACAAGGGCTCCGTACGAATTTACGAAGCCTTAACCGGTAGACAGCGATATATTATCAGATAAAAAACTGTTTCAGCGCGTTGACGGAGTTCTGCGCGGCGGCCTCCATAAACTGCGTGTAGCTCAGGTTCGCGTCCTCATCAGCGCCGTCGGAGATCGAGCGAAGGATCGCGCATTTCACGCCGTTTAAGAAGCACACATGGGCTATGGCTGCCCCCTCCATATCGCAGGCGGCGCAGTCGAACTCGCGGACTATCGCGCTTTTGACTTCCGCTGAACTCACGAACTGGTCGCCCGTGGCTATCCCGCCGCTTACGGCGTGCCCGCCGGCCTTCCCTATGGCCTGTACAAGGCGCGCGCCCAGCGCTTCATCTGTAGGGAAGCGCACCAGGTTCACGGTGGACACCAAACCTTTGGGGTCGCCCAGCGCGGTGGTGTCCGCGTCGTGCTGTACGGCATAGGACGCGACCACCGTATCCAGCAGCTTGACGCCCTTTTTAAGGGCGCCGCCCACGCCGGTGTTTATGATCTCAGACGGCTGGTATTTAAGTATCATCGCTTCCGCGCATACGGCGGCATTGACTTTGCCTATGCCGCAGACCGTCATCACCGCGTCTTTTCCCAGCAGCCTGCCGCTATAAAAGGTCCGGCCGGAAACGGTCTCGGTCACTGTCTGTTCAAGGCAGGCCACAAGCCCGCTGAGTTCCGCCTCCATGGCGGCGATTATTCCTGTCATTCGTCCCCCTCAGGATAAACGAGCATGTCCTCGGTCCATCCGCTTACGGCTTCAAGGTACCTTTTCGCCTCCGCTTTGGCTTTGCCCAAGGAAAGGTTTATGTAGTTTCCGCATTCCTTGCGGGACGCGCCGAACACTTCCCCTTCGTGATCAAGTATCTGCCCAAGCACGGTCCTTACGAGTTCCAGCACCTCCGCGTGGACGGCGTTTCTGACCAGCAGATAAAAACCCGTCTGGCAGCCCATGGGACCGAAGTAGATTATCCTGTCGCCCATGGAAGAATTGCGGGCAAAAGTGGCGAACATATGTTCCATGGAATGCATTGCGGCGTTGTCCATCAGGTCGCCCGTGTTGGGCTTGCGGGTGCGCAGGTCGTACGTGGTAACATCCCCGTCAATGCGCGACAGATATATGCCCGGCACTATATAATCGTGGTCTACCGAAAAACTGGCGATCCTGTTCATCATTTACCTCTTACAAGCGCCGCCGCCTGGGCGGATATGCCCTCGCCCTCGCCTTCAAAGCCCAGCCCCTCGGTGGTGGTGGCCTTGACAGACACCCGTTCAACGCCAATGTCCAGCGCCGAAGCGATATTCTCCCGCATCTTGGGTATGAACGCGGCGAGCTTAGGCCTTTGGCACACAATGGTGACGTCCACGTTCTGTGCGCGGAAACCGGCCCGATCCGTCAGCGCGCGTACCCTTTTAAGCAGTTCCAGGGACGAGATGCTCTTATACTGCGGGTCTGAATCCGGGAAATGCCTGCCTATATCCCCCAGCGCCGCCGCACCCAGCAGCGCGTCCATAAGCGCGTGCAGCGCCACATCCGCGTCCGAATGCCCAAGCAGTCCCTTTTCAAACGGTATCTCCACGCCGCACAGCACGAGTTTGCGGCCTTCCGCCAGCCTGTGGACGTCGTAGCCCGTGCCCGTGCGGAACGCGCCCGAAAAACGCAGGTCCGCCAATTCCAGATCCTCCGCTGTAGTAAGCTTTATGTTTCCCCGGGCGCTGTCGGCGCGGGAAAGATGCACCTGCCCGTACACCGCCTCAAACACCGCCGCGTCGTCGGTATACACCAGGGACGGGTCCGCCGCTTCGTAAGCCTGCATAAGCTTTTTCGCGCAAAACGCCTGCGGCGTCTGCACGGCGAACAGTTTGGAGCGGTCGGGAGTGGTCACGCTTTCTCCGTCCACCTGTTTTATGGTGTCGGTGACCGGGCACGATATGACGCCGGAACCGTATGTTTCCGCGTCGTTTATCACGCTGCCGATTATCTCATCCGTTACGAAAGGTCGGGCGGCATCGTGCACCAAAACGATATCAGCGTCTTCCGGCAGTGCCCTGAGCCCGTTGTACACGCTGCAGAAGCGGGTCGCCCCGCCGTATACCACACGCTTTACAAGAAGGCATTCGCCCTCGTCACTCCGGACGCGGGCGTATCTTTCGGCATCGGAAGCGCTGATCACCAGCACGATCCCGTCTATTTTTCCGCTGCGTTCAAGCGCATCCAGCGTGCGGGAAAGCACGCTTCTGCATCCCGTACGGTAGAACACCTTGTTGTACCCAAGGCCGGTCCTTTCACCGCTGCCTGCGGCGACCAGTACGCAGTAAACCATCTAATCCTGCCTGATTACCCGGTACATGTTCTGGGCGTCCTGCTTGAGCGCGTGCTCATTTAACGACAGTACCTCCACGTCCGTGCGCTTTTCCCCGAAACGCAGGGTGATTATATCCCCCGCCTTCAGTTTTGCCCCGGGTTTTGCAGGTTTGCCGTTGAGCAACACGTGATCTGTGTCGCAGGCGTCGTTGGCTACGCTTCTGCGCTTGATCAGGCGCGAGACCTTCAGAAATTTATCAAGGCGCAGCCCCTCGGATGAGGGAACCGCGCCGGAAGTCTTGGCCATTATTACTTTACCTTGAAGGTCTTGGCGAACTTGAAGACAGGCTTGGTCTGAGCCGGAACGGTGATCGTCTCGCCGGTGGCGGGATTGCGGCTCGTGCGCTCCTTGGTCTCCTTGGTCGCGAAGGTGCCGAAGCCCATCAGGCGCACGTCGTCGCCATTGGTCAGCGCCTGCTGTATAACTTCCTCAAAAGCGGCTACAAACTCGCCGGCGAGCTTCTTGCTCGTAGAGGTTTTCTCACTTAATGCGTTAACAAGCTGGGTTCTGTTCATTGATCTTTCTCCTTTATAAGAATTTCTGCCGCGGCATCAAACAGCTCCCATGAAGGATCATATCCGTGCCGCCGGCACACAATAATATATTTTACCACATCCGCCATGGATTTGGCAAGCGGTAAAAGCTCCTTTGCGGGCATTTCTTTGTTTGGAAGCGCCTTTTCAGCAAGTTTTTCCAGGCTTTCAATATCGTGCATGTACGGTTCCGCCGGCGGATTGACCAGGCAGGCGCAGCGATGGTCGTACACTTTCAGTCTGTCGAGGTTCTCAGCCGACAGGGACAGTACCTGTCCGCCCGGGTCCATGAAATATGTTTCAGCCCTGTCGCCGTAGGCGTCAAGCAGTGCTATCTTAACTTCTCCCGCCAGTTCCCGGCTGTCGATCTCGGTAACGATGACGCCGGAAAGAGCGGGCAGGGCCGCGCCGCCTATGTCCTGCGCGCTTAAGCAGGTCACCTTGCCTCTCGCGCGGAGCATGAGGGGTGAAAAGCTGCCGCCCCCCGTCACCCTGACTTTAGGATGCCTGCGGGCGTACTCCCTGGCGGCCTCGTCCCACGCGCTCATAACGCAGAATACTCCGCATTCGTGCTTATCCAGTTCCTCCAGCACGAGTCGTATGTGGCTGTCAAAGTCTTCAGCCTCCTCATACAGCCTGTCCAGGCTGCTGAACGCCTTGCCTTTTTGGGCAAGCAGCCGGGCGAGCTCGCACCTTTCCGTGTGCAGAATAACGTTGTCGCTTTTATCCAGCGTTTCAAGCGCGTCCACTGTCAGTTCGCCGTTTCTGAAGCCGCTGATAAGAATGTCCAGCATTTTCCCTCCATTCCTTTCCGGGCACAAAAAAAGCCGGATCAAAACCCGGCTTGCAGGTGCCACCCGGATTCGGACCGGGGAATAAAGGTTTTGCAGACCTTTGCCTTACCACTTGGCTATGGCACCAATAAAAACAGCGGTAGACGAGACTCGGACTCGCGACCTCCACCTTGGCAAGGTGGCGC
>JAEEGL016023298.1_pt1 | contig 24700 bp, 21 predicted proteins | sample 9134231 | NCBI WGS metagenome assembly JAEEGL01 (sample SAMN16246548, study PRJNA631951) | gut metagenome | biome: gut microbiome; feature: rumen; material: fiber-attached | host: Bos | place: Iran: Karaj | collected 2018-10
AAGGGTTCTGCTACTAAGGCTCTCGAAGGTGATAAGGAAAACGAAGACGCTATCATGGAACTTGTCCATGCGATGGATGAATACTTTGATATTCCTGAACACGATCTTGACAAACCATTCCTCATGCCAATTGAGGATGTCTTCTCGATTAAAGGTCGTGGTACTGTTGCTACTGGTCGTATCGAACAAGGTGTCGTTAAATTGAACGACGAAGTTGAAATCGTCGGTCTTCGCGACACTCAGAAGTCGGTCGTAACCGGTATTGAGGCTTTCCATAAGACTCTCGACCAAGGTCAAGCTGGCGATAACGCTGGGTTACTTCTCCGTGGTATTGAACGTGACCAAATTGAGCGTGGTCAAGTTATTGCAAAGCCGGGTACAATCACCCCGCATACCGAATTTGAGGCACAAGTTTACATCCTTAAGAAAGAGGAAGGCGGACGCCACACTCCATTCTCAAAGGGTTACAAGCCGCAATTCTACTTCCGTACTACGGATGTTACCGGTGAAGTTGAACTTCCAGCTGACAAGGAAATAGTCATGCCTGGCGACCAAGTAACCTTCAAGGTTAAATTGTTGGCTCCAGTCGCTATGAACGACAACGACCGCTTCGCTATCCGCGAAGGTGGCAAGACTGTTGGTTCTGGTGTCATCACTAAAGTTATCAAGTAATTGATCCTGAATTAAAAAATCTCCCCGTTAAGGGGAGATTTTTTGTCGTCTCTTATTTATTGAAGTCTACTCTTTTATGAGTTAGGCGGGGAAGGGCGCGAATCATGAGAGCGAGAAGAAGCACTGCAATAGTAGAAATAGTGATCTGGGTTGCATTGAGATCCATGGTTGAGGCGCCGGTGTTCGGAACTTTAATATCGTCTTCGAAAATCGCCGTAAATTTAATGTTTTTATCGACTATGACTGATTTAATCTGTTTATCAGTAATCGGGTCTCCGGCTTTAATCTCGGTTCCATCCTCTAAAACTACATCTACATCAGCAATCCAATGCAAGAATCTAAATGTGCTTTTCGGCTTATACGAGGAACCACTAGCATTCTCGCCGGGGAACAATTCTTCGTCGGTAATACCGGTGATGGCCCCGTTTTCATCAGCGTCATATTGAACATTGTATTTTTCGATATAATACTCTATGGCGCTAGCCGCAGGAGCACTATAACCAAAGACGAGATTGAGGCCGACTTCTTGAGTCTCTTGGAACAATTCTGTGTAGATATTAGCAAGATCATTGCTTCTTACAATTTGACCACCGTTTAGATTATATTCCGAATAAATATAACTTCCTTCTTCAACGAACATGTTCCTAAGGCCATCCGGACCTGGCTGTAGATTCTCACTTAAGATTGCGAACATGTTATCAGAGCTAAAACGGTTATTTTCGTTAATAATCATATAGGACTGTGCGGCGTCTATGTCTGTAATTCCGAAGTAGAGATTATCAGCGATAAGTGGCGTTGTAGAGCCTTCCCAATAAAGAGTGACTACCATATTAACAAAGATTCTGCCCGGGGTGTCGTATCTTAAAGGAGTGATGCTTTCATCAAGTGTTTCGCACGTATCGTCAGTATAGATTTGCCAACCAGCATAAACATAACTATAGTTAGGCAAGATGGCAATTGAATAGTCTCCTTCATTAAGATCCTCAAGCGTCTCTCCTAATATTTCAACCTCTGCTCTATATTGACCGTTGGAAATAGTGAAAGCTCGATTCTGTTGTACAGATTGAAGTATTGGGCCTGCGTGAACTGTATAGAAGAAAGCAGGTCTACAGATTCCAGAGTCTTTGATATAGCCTTCACTCCACCGATCTGGCTGAGTAGGTGTAGTAGATACGGCATTAGCTTTTATTAATGGCGTGACATTATCTAAAAAAGTTGGTTCAATAATGACATTGTCTGGCCCGAGCGGCGCGCCCCCTGAGTAATCGATATCATATTGATTGCTGGCAAAGACACTTGCACTGCTCAACTGGGCGCCAAATAGAGCTATTGCGATAGCCATAGTTGCCAATCTTCTTATTTTCATTTTGTTTTCCTTATTTGTTTTATGTGTATGACTATTCTGACCGCATTATACAAAATGCTTTTGGTTTTGTCAAATATATTTCTTATTTTATTTTAGCGGATTTCTTCCATGTCAATTTTATCACTGGCTGGTTTTTCAAGTTCTTCAGGATGAGATAAAAGATACTGCAATAAATCAGCAGATTTAGCAAAATAATAACCGTCAGCGATACGCTCGTCGAAATTCATGCCCCATTCACAAATCTTTCTAACCTGTTTTTTGCCATCGATAATCACCTCTTTGTCTTCAATCTCGCCCATTGTTAATAGAGAAGAAGAGTTACCGAAGTCAGTAATATTATGAAAAATTGCGCCGCAACCAATCGAGCCGAGGTTCGAAACAATCATCGTACTATAATAGAGATTATCTTTAGCTAGAGAGGCCGGAAGAATGCCTTTTTTATCCGTCCACTTCAGTAAACCAACCACTGGGACACGAAGGCAGTTTGGTAATTTCGCCAAGACATCAATAGCCGAGTTAGCGCCTTCCTTATCAATATTTTCTGTGCGTTTTTTGCGGAAACTGTCGACTTTCTTCTTCACTTTTTCGCCAATCGTATAAATCGTGTCGTTCTTTTCAATCGGCACCATCACCATCATCTCTTCAGAGTGATCGTCGAAACTAACCTTCGCGACGAAAGATAATACGATCTGGTCATGTTCCCAGACGTGACGATTGCAAACAAAACGATTCATCTTCGGACGGTTATAAACTGTCTTACCAATAGCAGCGAGAAATGCGTGAAAATATGTCACATTTTCGCCGGCTTTTTTCTTTTTTTCAATGTATTTTGCTAATTCAGTGAGGTCCATCCTTTGACAGATATAGACATCGCTAACACTACGGTGCGGCTTCAAATCAATACTGATTTGAGACATACCGGTTATATCTTTGACCCTGTGGGCTCCTCCATATTTTTTCATAGTAACCATTATAACATACCTTGATTTATATCAAAATCTGTGGTATAACTAAATCACTATTAAATAATTATCAAATCTGAAAAACTCCATTCTTTCGAGGTTATCAGATAAGAAAGGGCCAAATGGCAGAAGCAAAAAAGCAAGAAGGATTAAAAATTCGTATCCGTCTTAAGGCTTATGATCATCGTGTAATTGATCAAAGCGCAAGACAAATTGTCGATACAGCAATTCGTACAGGGGCGAGCGTCTCCGGACCAATTCCTCTACCGACGAAGAAAAGCACTTTCACGGTCGTAAAATCACCACATGTCTATAAGACCGGTGGCGAAGCGTTCGAGATGAAGGTCCACAAGCGCTTAATCGACATCAACAACGCCACTCCGAAGACAATCGAAAGTCTTCAAAATCTTTCACTCCCAGCAGGTGTTGACGCTGAAATTAAGATGTAATTTATAAATAAGCCTGAAATCCCCCAAAAAGGGGGATTTTTGGTGCATATCTTAAATAGTGTTATAATGTTTACATGAGCTTTTGTAAGTTTAAAAAGCGCTTTTATTTCATTGCTGCGAAGTATTTTCGACATTTTGCTGATAAGTCTCTTCGACGCTGGAATCCTCGAGTGATAGCGATTACCGGTTCGGCTGGAAAAACGACGATGATGACGATGGTGGAGCACGAAATTGGCAAATTAGCGCATTATTCACATGACGCAAACTCTGCGTTCGGTGTGCCTTTTGATATTTTAGGATTAAAAGGGATCCGGGGATCAAAACTACGTTGGATTTGGCTTTTTATTGCGGCACCGTTTAAATCGGTGTTTAAAAGACACAAAGAGAGGTTTTATGTAGTCGAAATTGATGGGGAAAGGCCACATGAGACTGAGTTTCTCGCAAAATGGCTAAAACCGGAGGTGACGATTTGGGTATCGATTGGGCTTTCGCACGCAATACAGTTCGAAAAAGAGGTTGAAGAAGGAAAATTTAAGAATGTCGGTGAAGCAATTACGGCCGAGTTTGCCAATCTTCCGGCAAATACCTCAAAACGAGTTTATATCGATGCAGATTCGAAGATTATGGTGAAAGCGACGGCAAATATCGAAGCGAAGGTAATACCGATTAAGAAAGATGAATTAAAGAAATATGTAGTCTTCGCCGATTCGACCGATTTTACTTATGGGGATACGACTTTTCACTTTAATCATCCTGAGCCGAAAGACATCGCGTTCAATCTATTTGTAGTACAAGATTTAATGAAATACTTGAAATTAAAGTTTAATCCGGATTTTTCGGATATTAAGGTCGCACCGGGGCGTAGTTCTTACTTTAAGGGCAAGAAGGGAATTGATATTGTTGATAGTAGCTATAATGCTCATATGATTTCGATGGCATCGGTACTCGATATGGCGAAACGTATGCACGCGGAGGAAAAATGGCTCGTGATTGGCGATATTGTTGATCAAGGTTCGCTCGAGAAAGAGGAACACATTAAACTCGCGAAGTTAATCGCAGCAGTAAAGCCAGAGAAAGTAATCTTAGTTGGACGAAGAACAAAAAAGTACACTGCACCGGAGTTAAAGAAGCTCGGAGTTTCGGCGGTGGCGACTTTAGATCCGCGTAAAGCGCTCGAATATATCGAGAAAAATATAAAAGGTAATGAGACGTTAATATTTAAGGGCAGCCAATATCTCGAATGGGTAATCGAGAAGTTGCTCGCTGACCCGAAAGACGCAAAAAAACTATGTCGACGCGAGAAGGCGGCAGTCGCGCGACGGAAAGGATGGGGATTAGATGGCTGATCTATATATAGTGCATGGGTGGACATATACAGTAGAGCCTTGGCGAAAAACGTTAGAAATTTTACGAGATAATGAGATTAGCGTGAAAATGTTAAGAGTTCCAGGTTTGACTGAGGACTCGAAAAAAGTTTTTACGATCGAAGATTATGTAAAATGGGCGAATAAGGAGATTCCGGACGGAGCGATTGCTTTAGGGCATTCGAACGGAGGCCGAATTTTACTCAATCTTTGCGCGAAAAAACCGGAGAAGCTAAAGTATTTAGTTTTACTCGATAGCGCGGGAATCTACGAACCGTCAACGAAGAAAAAAATCGTCGAGAAAGTCGCAAAAATCGGCAAGCCGTTTAAGAAAATCCCATTATTCGATAAAGTCTTCCATAAAATCACCGGCTCAACCGATTATTCGAAGGCACCGGAGAATATGAAAGAAACGTTAAAAAATATGCTTGCATCGGATAAAGATTTAGATTTTTCGAAAGTGACGACAAATACGTTTATTCTCTGGGGAAAGAAAGATACAACAACGCCGCCGAGACAAGCGACGATGATGTATGAAAAACTGCCAAGTGCCGAATTAAAGTTTTACGCAAATTGGACGCATGCACCATATATTTCGAGCCCGGAGGAGTTAGCGCGGGCATTAACTAATTTAGTAAAAAGGATAAAATAGTGCGACATTATTTCCTAGGTTTAGCGAGTGGAAAAAAGCGAGAAGAAAGACAAGCTCAGCTTTTTTCGCATGGAAAAGAAGCCGACTATTTTAATTTACAAAACTACATTTTAAAAGAGTATACAGCGCATCAAGTTTTAATTACGAGGAATGGACGTTCCGCTATCGCGGCGGGGTTAAAAGCCTACTTTAAAGATGGTGGAGAAGTAATTGTGAATGGATTTACTTGCCACGCCGTGATTCAGGGCGTTAAAGCGGGTGGAATGACGCCGGTGTTCGCAGATATCGATCGAAATACATTAAATTTTACGGTTAAAACGATTGAAAAAGTTTTAACGAAGAAAACTCGTGCGATTATAGTTCAAAATACTTTAGGAAATATGGTAGACATAAAGAAGATTGAGGCTTTTGCAAAGAAAAATAAGTTAGTAATTATAGAAGATTTGGCACATTGTACTGGGCGAATGTATTCGGATGGGAGGGAAGCCGGGACAGTTGGACAAATTACCGTATTTTCTTTCGGAAAAGAAAAGTCGATTGACGTCGGGAATGGAGGCGCAGTGGCGTTTCGTGATTCGGTTGCGCCGATGGTTCAAATTCCAATGCTTCGTCCGCCAGTAAGTGAAGTATTAAGAGCAAGATGGTATCCGACCTTCGGAGCGATGTATCGTGGGCTATCTTACGTAAAGCTAAATGGTGTATTTATGAGAATGTTGCTTTCTTTGAAGTGGGTTCAAAAATCCGCGGATGGAGAGGTGAACTTCGATAGGCATTTAAGCTATGCTCAAGCTAAACTAGCGCTCAAACAATTAAAACGACGGGCTAGTATCGGGAAAAAGCCTTTAAGGGAATTTTTCCTAGTAGATGATCGTGAAAAAGCAATGCAGGAACTCGAAAAAGCAGGATATTTCTTTAGTGGATTCTGGTATGAAAGACCAGTTTCACCGGAAAGATATTATAAAAAGGCGAATTTTCCGGAAAAAGAATGCCCGGAAGCAGTTTATGTGTCGGAACATATTATAAATTTTCCGAATTATTATACGAAAAAAGATTTAGAGCCAGCGCACAAAATTGTAATGAAATATATGGAGGGTAAAAAATGAGTTGGGAAGAGGTATTAAAGAAATATCCGGAAGCAAATTTTCTACAATCTCCAATGTATCAGAAAATGAATGAACTTCTGGGGAATAAAACCGTGGTTTTGAATTTCGGCAAGGACGGATATGGACTTGGAATCGTAAGAGACGCAAAACGCGGAAGATACTTAGAAATTCCTTGTGGGCCGTTGATTGATTGGAAGGATGAAAAGGTTGCTAAAGAAGCCGTTAATAAGATTGCAGAAGTTGCAAAGAAAAATAATTGTGTTTTCGTGAGAATCCGACCACAATTAACGGCTAGCGTAGAGAATTCAAAACTACTAGAAGATTTGGATTTAAGAAAGTCACCAATGCATCTTGCGGCGGAACACACAGTAATGATTGATCTTGATGAGCCGGAGGACGAATTACTAGCAAGAATGCGAAGGCAAACCCGTTACGAAGTTAGAAGAGCGGAAAAACTCGGTATTAAAGTAACAAAAGATAATTCAGAAGAGATTTTCAAGGAATTTCACGCTACACAAGTTGAAACAGCAAGAAGACAGAATTTCATCCCGCCGAATCTAAAAGTATTGATGGCGGAGCGCGAAGCATTCGGCGATAACATTACTATATATACCGCAAAAACGGCTGAAGACGAGGTGATTGCATACGGGATGATGATTTGGGACGGAAACGAAGGAGATTATTACGAAGCCGCCTCGACTGAATTAAACCGAAAACTACCGGGAGCTTACGCGATTATCTGGCGGGCGATGAAGGATCTTAAGAAAGCTGGATGTAAACGATTTAACCTTTGGGGAATTGCTCCAGCTGGGCAACCGAACCACCGTTACGCTGGAGTGACGACTTTTAAGACTGGGTTCGGTGGAGACGTGATTGAATATGTCGCAGCGCATGATTTAATTATTTCAAAAGTGAAATATTTGAAAGATTTTGTAGTTGAAACGATTCGTAAAAAGAAGAGGCACTTATGAGAATAGAAGAAATCTTGGTTAAAGACGTTTGGGATAAGTTCATTAAATCACACGAGGAAGCAAATTTCTTACAATCATGGGATTTTTATGAGTTTCATAAAAAACGAGGTAAGAAAATCGTTAGGCGCGCAGTTTTGAACGAAAAGGGTGAGATAATCGCGGCTTATGCAGGGGTTGTCGAAACGGCGAAACGCGGAAAACACCTCGCAATTGCCGGCGGACCAATCCTAGATTGGACCGATAAGAAACTTGTTAAAGTAGTTTTCGAGGATATTAAGAAAGCTGGAGAGAAAAATGAATGTGTTTTCGTACGCGTGCGTCCGCAATTGCCACTTTCGGAAAAGTCGTTAAAACTAATGCGAGAATTGGGACTGAAAAAAGCGCCAATGTATTTATCGGTTGAATATGCTGGGATCTTGAATCTGAAAAAATCTGAGGAAGAAATCTTAGCCGGAGCGTCGCAGGGTTTTAGAAGAAAGCTGCGCAAGGCGGAAAAGGTCGGGATCGAAATTAAAGCCGAAACGAGCGATGAAGCGATTAAAGAGTTTTGTAAGTTAGAAAAGAAGCATGCCGAGAGACAAAAATACGTCGCTTTTTCGGGAGATTTTCTAAAGAAACAATTTGAGGCTTTTAGAGAAGGTGATGAGATTTTAATCTATACAGCATGGTACGAAAAAGAAATACTAGCGATGAATTTTATGGTTTTCTACGGGCCAGAAGCGAGTTATCACTACGGAGTTTCGTCGGAACTCGGAACGAAGTATTCGGCGGCGCCACTACTACACCTTGCGGCAATGGAAGAGGCGAGAAAACGCGGCTGCATTCGCTATAATTTATGGGGAATTGTCGGTCTAGAGGAGAAATCACATAGATTCTATGGTGTTTCAGAATTCAAGAGATCGTTTGGATGCGAGGAATTGAAATACACACCAGCACACGACCTAATCTTAAAACCATTTGCATATCAGAAGACTAAACTAGTAGAAACAGCGCGGAAAAAGATTCGTCACGTTTAAAAGTGTGCTATAATAAGCTTAAGCTAAACGAGGATTTTTATGGCACACATAAATCGAAGATATATAGATAAACACTGGTTTGTTTTTGTTATTCGCGGAATACTGGCCGGGGTGTTTGGGCTCCTATTATTATTTGGCGGGCTAACTGATTTAGATGGTGTAATCGCTACGATCAGTATATTCCTACTCGTAATGGGGATCGTCGATTCGGCAGGTGCATTATACAACTCGACTAAGAAGCGTGGCTGGATTAATTCGATTATCGATGCATCAATCGATGTAATCGCGGCTTTAGCACTATTATTCTTCGCGAAGAGCGATTTAGTGATGAGTTTAATTATTATTTCGGTTTATGTATTTATTTCCGGAATTATTGATTTATTCCATGGTTTCTTATCAACCGTCGATCCGACCGATCGTTTCATCCGACTACTCGCCGGAGTTTTAGGCTGTATTATGGGCGTAGTAATTATAAACGCCGGAAGTTTCGAAGTGATGACCTTTATTCGCTTCTTTGGCGTGTATATGATTATCGTCGGGGTAACGAGCATGATTTACGGGGTACACAACCGTTCACAAAATATCGAAGATAAAGTTGCTAGAAAAGAGATTAAAAGAAAACCTACGAGAAAGACTGGGAAGAAGGGAAGGAAATAAGTGAAAGTTAAGGCTTCAATTTGTCTTTTTAGCCTCACTTTTCTATCTTTTTTAATTCTTTCGTCTCCCTCCACCTCCGCAGACACTACAGTCTCAGCTAATGCCACAGTAACAGTTGGTTCAGCTTGTTCATTTAATGCAGTAGTAGATACTCCACATACTGCCACTATTCCATCAGGCACTAATCAAAGTGATATTGGACAAACTACCTTTACTGTTGTATGTAATGATACTGGAGGATATAGTATCTATGCAGTAGGTTATTCTGGTTTTGAAGTAGGGAATACTAAACTCCTTGCTACAATTAATGGCGTACTAAACTCTACCTATGATATTAATACTGGATCTAATGCTTCTGGTACTCCATCCTCCTGGGCTATGAAACTAGCTCCTAGTACTAATCTAACTAGTAGTAACATATTAAATGGCTATGGAAGTTATAGTGTAGTTCCTAGTAGCTATGTTAAAGTAGCTACACTGGTTCCTTCTTCTACTCCAGTTAGTTCTTCTAGTCTAACTGCTACTTATAGAGTTAATATTGCTAATACTCAACCTGCTGGTTTTTATAATGGTAAAGTACGTTATGTACTAGTTAATCCTGCTACTAATACTCCGAGGCAATCGTTCCCGGCTACTGCTGGTTGTATATCTTATTACCCTAATGCCGGTAGCGAGGTCACTGATTCTATGGGGGATCAGTGTATTTCATCCTCAGCTACATCTGCTACTTTATGGGCTTCAAACTTCCAAAGACCAGGCTACGGCTTTGCCGGCTGGTCTGATGCTTATGACTATGTAGCAAACGTCGGTAGTGAATCTAATCCTGATGCTCATATCTATGGTCCTAATGAAGATATTACTTTCACTGCTGGACAGTATTCTACTACTGGTCTCTCTCTTTACGCTGTCTGGGTTGAATCTGAAGGCTATTTACAAAACTGGAATGGTTGTTCTAGTTTAGGGCAAGGCAAAGTTACTGCTTTAACTGATCAACGCGATAACGATACTTACGCTGTAGCTAAACTCGCTGATGGTAAATGCTGGATGATTGAAAACTTAAGACTTGATGCTGCCGATTCTAAAGTCGCTTCTCTTTCTCAAGGTTTCGGTGGGGTGTTTGCTGGACTTGCCGATTCGGAAACCAACTTTCCTTCTGATAATTCTGCCACAATTAATAGCTTATATTATAGTGGCACGCAAAGCGGTACCGCCTCAATAGATATCGGTACGACGAATTATCCACAGTTACGAATACCAAGATACCGTAATGACAACACGGCTTCTCCGGTGGTAAATATGGATCAAGCTGAACGAAACGTTTATAGTTATGGAAATTACTATTCCTGGCCTGCTGCGGTTGCTAATACTGCTTCTTTTACTGGTAACAATACTGATGCTACCACTTCGTTATGTCCATCGGGTTGGCGATTGCCGACAGGTGGCGATAAAACCAGAATAGAGTCTAATGATGGCAATGATTTCTGGAGCCTTGTAGTGGATGGTCTAAACAATGGCGTACGACCAGCCAACTACAGTAACTCAACGACCCCATATTATACAGGTTCTACTGAATCTAGTCCTGTAAATAAACTTATTAGAAAGTTTCCTAATAATTTGGTTTATTCTGGAGATACGACTAGCAATTCGATGAGTTACCGTGGTAGTCGTGGTTATTATTTGGTATCTACGCTGAGCACTAACGCCAATGTCTATCACTTTTCTTTCTATAGTACATATGTCAACCCAGGTACAAGTTCCGCTTACAAATCTCTTGGGGCGACTATTCGTTGTGTGATTAATAACTAATTATGATAAAATAATAGTACTACTAATATCAAGAAGGAGTGAGGGAGCGGCCTGACGACCTCCTGCCAACCTAGTTTTAACCAAGGTGGTAATTCCGACCAGAAAGGAAAGATATGTTCTATAAAACAGCGGAGAGCGTTTCTCCAAAACATCCAGATAAGCTTTGCGACCGGATTTCCGACGCAATTTTAGATGCATACCTTACGAAGGATCCAGATTCGCGTGTAGCGGCGGAAACTTGCGGAGGGCACGGCGTAGTTTTTGTAACCGGAGAGATTACTTCAACGGCGAACGATATCGACATTCCGGCAATCGTAAAACGAATCGCGGGGAACGATGTCGAAGTCCATACGAAAGTTGTTAAACAATCGCCGGAAATTGCCCAGGGTGTCGATACTGGTGGGGCGGGTGACCAGGGAATTATGATTGGGTTCGCTTGCGATGAGACTCCGGAAATGCTACCACGCGAAGTCGTTTTATCTCGAAGGTTAAATCAGTTTATTTATGAAAAATATCCGTATGATGGGAAGACCCAAGTTACTATTGCGCCAGACGGCTCGATTAACTCTATTGTAGCGAGCTTCCAAAACGTTTCACATGACAATCTAGAAAAAATCGTGAAAGACTTTATTGCCGAAAACAAATTAGAAGGGAAGTTAGAACTTCATATCAACCCGGCAGGGGACTGGAACCAAGGCGGATTTGATGCGGATACTGGTTTAACCGGACGAAAGTTGATTGTTGATAATTATGGTCCGAGGGTAGCGATTGGCGGAGGCTGTTATTCCGGGAAGGATCCTTCTAAAGTAGACCGCTCGGCGGCCTATATGGCGCGTAGGGTCGCCGTTGATTATCTTCGAAAGCGTAAGGCTCATGAAGTCTTAGTTAGACTCGCTTATGCGATTGGCTACGCAGAGCCGCTAGAGAAGACCGTCATAATAGACGGCAAGCCTGAGGAAATCGAAGGCTATGATTTAACCCCGCGTGGAATTATTAAATACTTAGATTTAAAACGTCCAATCTATGAAAAAACCGCCGAGTATGGACATTACGGCGAAGGGTTTGATTGGGATAAATAAAAAAGAGCCTCTTTAAAAGCTCTGGTGGGCGAGAAGGGACTTGAACCCTTACTGTATTGCTACAACCAGATTTTGAGTCTAGCGCGTCTACCAGTTCCGCCACTCGCCCGTATCTTTATTTTACCATAAATTACCAGATTATGCTATAATCGTCTTATGGATTCAAAAAACGGTGGGCAGTCTTCGAGCGGCCTTCAAAAGCAGGCCGCAGCCGCGCTAGCTAGAAAAAAAGTTCTAGCTGCTTATGCTGAGTCGGCCAAAAAGGCCCAAAAAGAATCTAATTCGAGTGATGGACATCTAAAAAGCGAGCCAATCACGCCGAAAATTGACTCAGAATCATGGAAAAAGTACCATTCAGCCTGGCAAGATTATTACCAAAAATACTATAGTGAATACTATTCAAAAGCCGCACGTGCTTACATCGAAAAAGAGAAACTAAAAGAAGCGAGAGAAAAAGCCGAAGAAGAGGAAATCTTAAGTTCGCTTACGCGATCTAGCGCAAAACTTAACAAGAAATCCGGCTTAAGTTTAAGCGAGGATAGTTCAGAAAGCGATGATAGCGCGACGATTAGTAGTGTTCTGAAATCAAAGATTCGCAAGAAAGCGGTTGAAAGCGTAAAGAAAACACATCGCGGACGTAGGTTAATACCAATTCTAGCAGGGCTTGCAGTTGTTCTAATAATTCTATTCCTGCAATACAACCGTCTAGTTTTTGCGCCAATTATGGCGTACGTTTCGCCGGGTAATGTTCCGGCTTCAGACATCGAAGCAATTGACCCAACTATTACTCAGGCTGTATCTAGCGATCCAAGATTAATCATTCCGAAGCTCAATGTTGACGTGCCAGTGCATTTTGGAATCTCACTCTCTGAAGTAATGCCGGCGATGGCGGACGGTGTTGCGCATTATCGAATCGCGGGCGCAAGCGCTTTTCCGGGAGAAATCGGGAATTTAGTAATTACTGGTCACTCGGCAGGTGATGTTTATAGCTCAAACCCTTATAAATACATCTTTTCTGGACTAGAAAGGCTCGAAGATGGTGATTTAATATATATTAATTATAAATCTACTCGCTATACTTACAGCGTCTTTAAAAGAGACGTCGTCGAGCCGACAAATGTCGCAGCGTTAGTCGTAGATACTGATAAACCAATTTTAACGTTAGTAACTTGTACACCGCTCGGAACATCGAGATATCGTTTACTATTGTTCGCGGAACAAATTTCGCCAAATTATGAAAAAGCTGGAAAAGAAGAAAATCTACCGACTATCGATAAAAACGAAGAAACACCATTACCATCTAACGAACCTTCATTCTTTGAAGGAATCTGGAACTTCCTAACGGGGAATTAACCATTCACGAACTAGAGAATCGTCACTAAAATAGTATAAGTAGCGGTTGTCTGTGATTGCAGCTGGGAAATGATTTGAAACATTTTTAGCTAAGACACGACGATTCAAGCCATCAAAATCGTAGACAATTAATTCTCCGTCATAAACAGTATAAACCATGTCATTATCAAGCCAGTCAAAGCTTTCTCCTTCAACCGACCATTCTTTTAGCTCCATCGACTCCATATCAAAGGTAGCAATATTAGAACCAGAATATATCAAAACAAACTCGCCTTCGTGGCCAACTTTAATAGTACTTGGTGTGAAAGAAATATCAGATGAAGCAAGTATAGTAAAATCGTCTTTATCATAAATCGTCAGTTCATTTTTTTCTAAGACAAAGTAGTACTTTTCTTCATAAAACTTCGTTGTTGCAACTTTTGCCGGAGAAGCTGACTCTTTTAGCTTTTCGATTTTATCACCTATTTTTAGCGTACCAAGATAGTAGTTATTCTCCTCTTCGCTCGACAAATCGTTTTTCGCGATGAAGAATAATTCGTTATTATAGTAATCAAAATCAATAATGTTTTTAACTAGCACGGCAGAAACTGAGCGTCCAGAAACGTCAACTTTATGAAGGTTATCGTTCTGAATCGCAAGTAAGGAATTCGCGTCATTATCAAAAATCCTTAGTTTAGAAAAATCAACGCCAAATTCTCGCGTAAGATTAACGCTATTCTTGATTTCTTTAGGATTTAATAATACCCATTCAATTCCATCTTCCGACTGGACCTTAAAGAGCGCACGAGAAGCGTTAACATCCCAATCTACATTCAAGATTTCGCCTGTGAATAGTCCAGTTTTTGCACCGGTCGCAATACTAACATCGGAAAAAATCGTACTGATGTCAAGTTTTTTTGGAGTTATATTTTCTTCATTTAGATTAATATAAGACCATTCGGTCGTACCATTGATTAAAATGATCGACGAATGATCTGGAGAAACCGAGGCATAAGTCGTTTCTGTCGTTGGAAGAACTTTTTCGCTTGTACGATCTTTTAGAAAGAGTCTTGGATAATGAATTCGGTAGAGTAAGCCCTCTTTAATATTTACTGTTTTAGTCCAAGAATCGTAGCCTTCTTTCGACAAGGTTACAGTATGTTCGCCGCTAGCTAAAACTTTCGAAGTATTAGTCTTTTGTAGCCAAGATGAATCCCCGTCAATATCGATATCAGCTCCGGTCGGGACGGATGAAACCTGAAGAAGCCCTTGTCTTTTCACTTCGAAGTCAGAATTTAGCCAATAACCGGAGACGATGAAGGCTAAAATAATAACCGTAATGACGACTGCAAGCACCATAAAAGCTTCAGAAAAAATAACTTTTAGGTTTTGACGACGAAGATTTTTTTCAAAATCCATACATTTTTATTATAGCATAAAAATGTATTTTTTAGCTCTTGCGTTTTAATAAATATAATAGTATGATGGATATAAGAATAAGCGAGGTAAATGATGCAAAAAACTGAAACAAGACAGGCTGCTAAGTCCGCCCATAGACAAATGAGGGCTTCTACTACGCTTAATCGAAAATATGTCAAAAGACCGATAAAAACCACGACAGACATCAGCCTTCCGGTACAAGTTAAGACTAAAAACCAAGCTACTACTACAAAAATTACACATTTCCATACTACAATGCCGAAAACGACAGAACAGGATACTGAGCAAATTCTTCCCGCTGAGCAGCATCCGACTCAAGTAGTTGCAAATCAGAGACTTCGCGCAAGAAAACAGCAAATGACACAGAAACAGACTGCAAGACCGACGGCGAAAGAGTTAAAGGATCAAGCGATTCAAAAGGCTTTAGCGGCTGCTTCGAATACGGCAAATGACGGAAAAATGGCTCAAACTATAACGAAAGACCAGAAAAAAGCTACGAAGATGCGTTTCGGTTTCGGGCGCGTTTTACTCGCGATGACTTGTGCAGCTGCGGCAGTATTTGCAATTGTTTATTTCGTCAGTTTAAATATGCCGGATGTTCAGTTTAGAGCTACTGCAGTACAACTAAACGCGACTTACCCGAATTATTTACCGCGCAATTATAATCCTACCGAAATCGCTTCTGAAAATAATATCGTAACACTTAACTTTGAAAATAATACAAGTAAAGAAAGCTTTTATATCACTGAAGAAAAGTCTTCGTGGGATTCAAATTCACTCTTAAACAATTTCGTAAAAGAGAATTATGGTGAGAACTATACTGTGGTTAGAGAACAAGGACTAACGATTTATATTGGCGACAATAAAGCGGCCTGGGTAAATGGTGGAGTAGTCTATAAATTAACTATCAAAAAAGGGTCGTTGACTAAAAAACAAATTAGCTCAATTGCGGTTTCGTTTTAGATTGCACGCGCAACAGCGTTAAGACGGGCAAGTGAAATTTTTTTACCTAGTGTTTCTAGAGTTAGGTTAAGAGCCGGGCTAAACGGAGCAAAACTGACGCTAAGTCGAATGAGGCTAAAGAGTTCAGCCGGTTTTTTCTTTGTTTCGGCCAGTAATTCATTTAAAGCATCTTGTAATGAATCGGCAGTCCAGTCATTTAAATCAGTTAGCTTGGTAATTGTTTTCTTAAGTAAGGTTTCAATTTCTGATTCGGAAAGTTTCTTTAGAAACTTATTATTCGTTAAAGTATCAACATCGATACGTGGATCCTTAAAGAAGTATTCAGTCATGCTTCTTAAATCGGAAAGAGTCTTCAAACGGTCGTAAATGATCGAGAGAACTTTCATTTTATATTCATCAGAAAAATCGTTCGCGACTTCCGGCCAAAATTCTTTCGTTCGAGCATATAAAGCCTCAACGCCTTGTTCAGTAAAGATTCTGCGGATCCATTGACCATTCATCCAGAGTAATTTCACTTCGTCGTAACGAGCCCCGGAATTTTGAATACGATCAACCGAGAATTTTTTAATCAGTTCTTCTTTTGTGTAGATTTCTTGTTCAGTACCATCGTTCCAGCCAAGACAAGCTAAATAATTCAACATTGCTTCAGCAAGAACACCATCAGCCCGATATTCGGTCACTGACTTAGCGCCATCGCGTTTGCCGAGCTTTTTATTGCCGGTCGGAGCGAGGATGTGAGGAAGGGAAACGAGATGCGGTCGTTCAAGACCTAATGCTTCATAAAGCGCTAAGTAATTCGGCGTACTAGATAAATACTCTACGCCACGCATCACATAATTAATACCCATTTCCGCATCATCAACAATATGCGCGAAATTATAAGTCGGATAACCGTCTTGTTTTATCAAGATAATATCGTCTAAAACTTCCGGACCACCCTTCATCTTACCCATCACTTCGTCGGTCCATTCATAGGATTTCGGTTCGGCCTTAAATCTCAGAGGAATACCAGGCTTCCATTCCGGAGGATTTTCCGGACGGAAGTTTCGATAAAGAAACGGAACTTTTTTCTTATTGCATTCTTCACGATAACCTTCAATTACTTCCGATGGAGTCGGATCGGCATAAGCACGCCCAGCATCAATTAGTTTCTTCGCCCAAGCATGATAGATGTCTTTTCGCTCGCTTTGGAAATATGGTCCACTCGGCCCGCCAACAATCGGACCTTCGTCCCATTCCAAACCTAGCCAATTCAAAGTGTCCTCAATCAACTCGGTCGCACCCTCAACATAACGTTTTCGATCGGTATCTTCAATCCTTAAAATTAGTTTTCCGCTGTTTTTTCGCGCTAAAAGATACGGATAAATTGCGGAGCGCACGTTCCCGATATGTATGTAGCCCGTCGGGCTGGGGGCAAACCTAGTAATTACTTTCATGAAAAATATTATACCATTTTTAAGAGATAATCGCTAGACTAGAATTCGTCAGTGTCATCTTCATCATCTTCTTCTTCACGACGAGCCGCAAAGAGGAAGAAGGCTCCGGAAGTTAGCGCGGCAGAAGAAGCAATTGCAAGGCCAGTCGTCATAGTGGAAAGACTTGAAACGTTTGAGGTTGTGCTATACGTGACGCCTTGTGAGGGGCGCTGTTCAATAACACCATAGGTCGCACGATTATCGCCAGAAGTGACTTCGGTGGTCGTAGTTCTAGTACCGGCGCCAGAGTTGGTAGTTGTCGTTGTATAGGTAGTGGTTCCGTGACCCGGATTATAGGTCGGAGTATCCGGATTCGGGTTCGGTACGTCCGGATCGATAGGAGTAATCGGGTTATTATTGTCTACACAAGCAACCACGCTTACAACCACAGTACCGGAATAGGTACCGGAAGCTTGAGTTATATTCGCTTTTGCACCGAAGTAGATGTCTTTACTCCCGGAAGCGGCTACGTTGCTCGAGAGAATCGTAATAGGAGTACTTCCGGCTCCGACAAGCGCATTGTAGGTGCTAGAGTTATTTCCGCCAGCCGTATCATCTAAGGAATAGCCCCAGTAATTTGCCGGGAAGTTCGTTTTCGTCGTAGAAGCTGCTAGAGTAGGAAGAGTATAGGTGTTTTTCGATGTGTTAACTAGGGAAGTGTTAGCTGTTTTAGTGGTCATAGAAGCGGTAAACCCACAGGTAATGTTAGTGGTAACATCAAGATGTACGTCGTTTCTTAAGAAAGTGTCAACATTGCCAACCGCCCAAGAAGTCGGCGTAGTAAGCGAAACTGAAAGTAACTCTCTTACATTGACAGTAATATCAGTGTCTTCATTCACAGCAAAAGCTGGATAAAAACCGCTAAAAAGCAGCAATCCTGCTGCCAAAAAACAAGTGATTTTAAAAACGACCTTCGTTTTTTGTTTAACCATAATTGTATTATAGCACAACCTTTTTGTTTTGTGTTAAAATTAGTTTAAAATTATGTGTTTACGATAGGAGGTAAATGGAAGAAAAGATTGTACTGAATATCGACAATAGCGATTTAGAGGATATCGTTAAGAAAAATGAGGAATTGGCTCTAGATGATAAGAAAGCTAAGAAAACTTGGTTAGTATTTTTAATCATCGGGATAGTAGCTTTGCTCGGAGGAGTGGCCTGTTTGTTGTTCGTGTTTCTAAAACCACCTGAAATAAAGACTGCGTTAGCTTATCCTGAAATACCTTCTAAAGTCGATGTTGAAAAAACTTATAGCGCATTAACTGGAGAAGTTTTGAAAGATGCGGGGCTTAAAAATGCACCGCTTTATTGTATACAGGTTCCGAATGGACTCGATGGGGGAAGACCGCAAGCTGGGCTGACTGAAGCAGGGGTGATGTTCGAAGCGATTGCTGAAGCTGGAATCACGAGATTCGCTGCGCTTTTCCAAAAACCAACAACCGCAATTATTGGACCAGTACGTTCGCTTAGAATCTATTTTCTAAATTGGGATATACCTTTTGATTGCACGATAGTGCACGCTGGTGGGTCGCAAGAAGCAATGGCGGCGCTGCGTTCAGGCGGATATAAAGAAATGGATGAAAACTATTATTACATGTATCGCGGAACGGCAGGTTCTAGACTTTGGAATAATTTATTTACCACGTCTAGTGATTTAGAGCAGTTTGGCTCGGATAGCGGATATAGCACTTCGAACATCAACGGTTTTTCACGCTTAACTCCGGAACAAGCGGAGAAGGCAAGAGTTGATGGAATAGTGGAGGAAAAATTAAACATCACCAAGGCGGCTGAAAAAGATACTTCAAAATTAGTTCCGGAAGTGTCGAATATTACTTTTAGATTCGGTAGCACTCCATCTTTTAATGTTAACTATATTTACGATGTAACGACCAACAGCTATCTTAGGCGTTATGCGGACGGGACAAAGCATGAAGTCTATAAATGCTCAGACGGAGATTTAGGAGAAGTTAATCCGGAGGATAACTGCAGTATGACTCAGCTTGCACCGAAGGTAGTAATTGCAATGATTGTTCAAGAAAGATTATCTTCGGATGGTGTACACGAAGATATTACGTCGATCGGTTCGGGAACGGCATATGTTTTCCAAAACGGTAAAGTCACGGTTGGGACTTGGAATAAAGGAAGCATCGGAGAACAGATTAAGTTCCTTGACGAAAGTGGAAATGAGATCAGTTTAATTCCTGGTCAGACAATCATTTCGGCAGTGCCAAATTACGGCGGGGTTGAATATTGATTTAGTATATGATAAAATAAGTTTGCGGACCTAACCCCCCTTGGGTCCGCTTTTAGTAATGGTTCCGTCGTCTAGTGGTCTAGGACGTCTGGTTCTCATCCAGAAAATCGCGGGTTCGACTCCCGCCGGAATCACCAATGGCTCTAGGAAAGCCATTCAGCGGTCGTCGTTCTTCGAATCGACTCCCGCCGGAATCACCAATGGCTCTAGGAAAGCCATTCAGCGGTCGTCGTTCTTCGAATCGACTCCCGCCGGAATCACCAGAACCCTAACGGGTCTTTTTTATGGTATAATTATAGATATGAAAAAACTACCGATTGTCGTTTTAATTGGACAAACAAATGCCGGTAAATCGAGCATTTTAAATCGGATGGCGCGAAAAAACATCGCAATTGTCGCACGGGAGGAAGGAACAACAAGAGATAATGTTGTTACAACAATTGACGATAGTTTTATTCTAATTGACACAGCTGGTTTAAAGGCTCCTTCGGACGAATTCGAAGCGTCAATCCAAAACCAGATTGAAGACGCTATAGAAGTGGCGGATACTATTTTAGTAACTTTAGATTCGACAAAGCCCTTTAACCATTTTGATAAAAAAATTGCGAAAGACGCTTTGAAATCTGGAAAAGATGTTTACCTAGTTTTAAATAAATGCGATCTCGGAGAATCTTTACCAATCACCGAATTTAGAGCACTTGGAATTGCGCCGGAAAAAATGATTTATGTTTCTGCGACGACTGGGCAGGGAATTAATGAGTTAAGAAATGTGCTTCCAAAAGAAAAAGTCAACACTAAAAGTGATAAATTATGTGTTGCGTTGATTGGACGACCAAACGTCGGAAAATCAAGTTTGTTTAACTCACTCGCGAAGAAACAACAAGCAATTGTCAGTTCGAAACAAGGTACGACTCGAGACATTAATCGCGTAACCGTGAAATATAAAGGGCAAGAAATTGAGGTTTTAGACACAGCAGGCTTAAGAAAACCTGGAAAACGCGAAGTTGGAATCGAAAAGTTTTCCGCAATTCGGTCGTTAGCCGCAATTGAAGAGGCGGATGTTTGTGCTTTACTGGTTGATGCGACTGAACCGCATTCGAAATTAGATCAAGCGCTCGCTGGACAGATTATTGAAGCTGGTAAAGGTATTATTATTGTAGTAACGAAAGGCGACTTACTAGACGGCTCGGAACCGACGAATTTCTTCGGAGAAGAGAATATAAAGAATCGTACCCCGGCAGACTTTTTGTTAGATAGTTTAGAAAATGATTTTGACTTCATTCCATATGCGCCAGTATTAATTACGAGCTCGGAAACGGGAAAAAACGTCATGCAATTATTTGAGCTTGTGATAGAGATTGATAAAGCACGAAAAACGGAAGTAAGAACTTCGGAATTAAATAAGATTTTGAACGAGGCGATTATTTCGCATGCACCGGCTGGATTAAAAAATACTCATCCTAAACCGAAATACATCGTTCAAACTGACACTTGTCCGCCTTGGTTCGTAGTACATGGACGCGAATTGGAATTATTACACTGGTCTTGGAAAAGATATTTAGAGAGAAAGATTCGAGAGAAGTATCCGTTTATCGGCACACCAATCATGTTCTCGTTTCGCAATGAAAAATAAAAAAAACAAGACTTTTTTAAAAATAAAAAAAGTATATTATAGGAGTAAGTGGGAGCACCCGGGGGTTGAAATACAAGCTCCTATTTTGTATTTCAAGTTCTTTACGTACGTTAACAAGGAGGCGATATTGTGCCAAGAGGACAACCGATCTATGTCATAGACACTAATATTTTAGTGGACTATGTCGACATCATCCCAAACGGCGAAAAGATTCGATTAGAAGAACCTTTGATAGATTTGAGCGAGGCTCATTTAGTAATCCCGACGGCTGTAGTACGCGAACTTTCAAGCTTTAAGGGCGAGAAATCTGAGCGCGGAAAAGCTGCGAGATTAGTTTTAAAGAGGTTAAGGAAAATAGTCGAAGGAAAAGTTTGTTCAATGGAAGAGGTCTATCATTTAAAAGCACCTATAAAAATCCCAAATGAAGGACAAACAATCTCAATTCTACCCGTTCATAAACGTTTTAAAGAAGCTTTGCCTTTTTGTCCATCTGAAGACGATATGGACGGACAAATCATCTTAGCTGCGTTGACGGTAGAATTCTTAAATGCTGGGTTGGAAATTGATGGAAGTGCAAAACCAGATACAGTGGCGAGTTTAAAGCCACAAAATGTAGTAATTCTAACAAACGACAACGGCCTTGCGATAAGAGCAAGAGAACGAGGAATTCCAACAAGTCGTTATGGCTATAAGCATCCCGAACCCTATACCGGGAGACGAGATGTTGTAGTTCCTGACGAACTGTTCGAAGAGTTTTTATGTTCAAGAAAAATTGAACGTGAATTATTTGAGGAGATGATGCCGAACGAGAGGAAATTGGTTGCGAACGAATTCATAGTCATGTCGACAGCAGATCGATATAGTAAAATCTGCGGATTCGACCCGGCGAATAATCCGTTTTTTGAACACATTGGCCGTTACGATGTCGAGGAAGATGCTATTGTACCGCTAAAATACCTGAAAAATTTCCCTTTAAGAGTTAAAAATGCCGGTCAAGCAATTTACGCTGAAGCATTGGAAAATCCAAACTTCTCAGCTGTAATTTGTACTGGACCTGCGGGCTCGGGAAAAACTTTTATGGCAACAGTATATGGCTATAACGCCTGTAAAGAAGGCGCCTTCATCGGTGTAACAGCAATCCCATGTGAGAGCCAATCAAAAATCGGTGCTTTACCCGGGGATTTAGACGAAAAAATGGATCCGGATGTACAGCCGCTAAAGAACTCTCTTAGAAACTATCTAATGATTGACGACAATAAGATTCAGAAGGAACTCGAGCAATTAAGGAAGACCGGCGCTTCGAAAAAAGGCGGCGATTCAAAAGACCCACTCGAGAAAGGCTCGATTAAGGCGAAATTGAAGGACCGCGTTGATTTAATCTGGGAAAACTGGTTTTCTAGTATCCCGATTGAAAATGCAAGAGGCCGCGACTTCGCTTATGAGCTAGCAATTTATGATGAATTCCAAGATCAAAGCGTTGCACAAGCCGATACTCTAATCAAGCGAATCGGTACAAACGGTAAAATTATCATCACCGGAGATGTGGATCAAATTCACGCACCTTATCTGGATCAGTCAAACAATGGACTGGTTTATGCTGTAAGACAGCTTTACGACAGCGACATGGTAGCGAGAGTTTGCTTCACAGACGATGAAGTAATTAGACACCCGTTAGTTAAACTAATTGCTCAGCGTCAAAAAGCTGCTGCTGCGCAAAAATCTAAAGAAGACCCCGATAAAGTCGAATAATGATCGACACAAGCAATACGACCCCCCACGCGCCCCGCTTTAATAGCGGGGCATTTTTTGGTATAATTAAGGTATGAAACTTGTGGTCGGATTAGGGAATCCAGGGAATAATTATAATTTTACAAGACATAACGTCGGATTTTTGGCGCTTGATTTTTATTATAAAGTCAAAAAGATGAAGTGGAACGAAAAACCAAAATTCGGAGCAATTTATAGTCGCGAAGGTGATGTTTTCTTTATAAAACCTCAGGGATTTTATAACAAAACTGGGGAAGTAGTACGAGAATATATGAGATATTATAAGATTCCCGAATCGGATGTTTTAGTGATTTGTGATAATTTTGATCTAGAATTTGGGAAAATCCGGTTTAGATCTTCAGGGCTAGCGGGGGGGAATAATGGCTTAAAATCGATTGACGCATCTTTAGGAACTTCCGATTATCCGCGGCTTCGAATTGGGACAGAGAATAATGAGCTCCGCCGAAAAATGGGAGATATTGATTTTGTTTTATCAAGGTTTACTCCTGACGAGAAGAAGCAATTACCAGAGATTTTAACTGAAGTTACTGAAAAAATCGACGAGTTTTTAAACTAAACTCCAGTTATTCATCCCAAGAGCACGAATACGTGACTTTATTTCTAGTGTCGTAGTTGCTTCGTTAAAGAGCTCCGGCGGGAGATGAGTTTCATTCATAATTTCTTCACCAGAACGAAAACCTTTAGCGAGAGCTTGCAGGATTAATGTTTCTACCTCTGAATCGCCGATTAGGTTCGCCTTAAGGAGTTTTTTATGTTTTTTCAGATATTCCTCAGGAAAAAGTAGCTCTAAAATATCCTTCGGCTCGATATAAGGGAAGGCTCCCTGTTTGATTAGCTTATTACATCCTCTTGAATAGGGATTATTAATATTCCCCGGAACAGCAAAGACCTCTTTACCCTGATTTAGGGCATGAGCGGCGGTATTAAGAGAGCCAGATTTCTCAGCTGCTTCGACTATGACGATGACATCGGATAAGCCTGAAATAATCCTATTTCGACATAAGAAAGCGTTTGTATTCGGATAACAATCCTCGCCGGGGCCGTATTCGGAAAGAATAGCGCCGTCATTATCGAGTATTTCTTTTGCTAGCGATTCGTGCGCTCTCGGGTAGATTTTGTCGATCGGAGTACCGAGAACCGCGACAGTTTTTCCGCCAGCGTCCAAACAACCGCGATGAGCAATCGAGTCGATACCATAGGCGAGACCGGAAATAATGATCACGCCATGTTTAGCTAAATCATAAGCTATTTTATAAGCAACTTCTTCACCATATTTTGTGTTATGACGAGACCCGACAATTGCGACAGTTTTTGACACATTTTTTGGTATTTTACCATAAAAATACAATGTTTTAGGCTTAAGCGCAATAGTATCTAACACCTCTGTAAATTTCGTTTCTAGGGGCGTAATTCTATTGATTTTATATGAAAAGTGTGAAAAAAGTGTTGACATTTTATTTCTCCCGTGATATAATTAAAGCAGTTGGGGCATTAAAAAGCTCCACACCGCACCTAAATAAGTTATAATTTCAGCTATACTAACTCTAGTGTAGCAGAAATTGCGAGCTTTTGAAACCCTTCCGGGCTTAAAATTTCTTTTAAGGTTTTAAGTTATAAGTATTACCTCCACTTTGGAAGAACCACTTCGAAGGCTTAGCAATCCCTCTAACCGGCGGGCCCCAATTTTGTGTGAGGTGGGTTACGCTCCGGGGTCTCCC
>JAEEGL016338004.1_pt1 | contig 24700 bp, 21 predicted proteins | sample 9134231 | NCBI WGS metagenome assembly JAEEGL01 (sample SAMN16246548, study PRJNA631951) | gut metagenome | biome: gut microbiome; feature: rumen; material: fiber-attached | host: Bos | place: Iran: Karaj | collected 2018-10
ATCCGTATTGCTGTCATCCATATGATCCGGTATTGCCGTAAGGATATGTTTGAAGTATTCATATACATTCAGGTTATTCGCTTTTGCCGTTTCAACCAGACTGTATATGATAGCACTGGCTTTTGCTCCGGATATGGTATCAATCATAACAAAGTTTTTCTTGCCGATACAGAAATCTCTTATGGATTGCTCAGCGAATTATCCGAACATTCGCATAAACCAGCGAGCAGGCTATAAGGCCTTTCACTCTCGGAAGGAAGAACTTCGTTATAATCGAATCCGACAACGGTGCAAAAGCAAGTGCAATTCTTTACAGCCTTGTAGAAACGGCAAAAGCCAATCAGATAAACACATACAAGTATTTCGAACTTCTGCTGACTGAGATTCCGAAGCACATGGAAGATAAAAATCTTAGTTTCCTAAATGACCTTTTGCCCTGGTCGTCAAAAGTCCGGAAGAAATGTCCGAGCCTTTACAAAAAATCTTAAATTTACAAAGAACAATGTTTTTATCCAAATCCCTACAGAAATGTGGGGATTTTTCATATATGGTACTCATGATTGAGGGCTTACAGTTAAACTAATATTTCTTTGAATCCTAATACTGAATAGAGCTAAGGTTACGGAGTAATCTTCATATTATACAAGACAGATTATATAGTATTTATAGATATTCCAAACAAATCTTATTCACCCAGCTTTTTTTGATGAACTTCAGAATTTATATTCAATAGAGCGGCTTCCTTAGATAATAGTTTCTTTATTTCAGAAATTCCGAAAAGTGGACTTTCCTTATACAACCTTCTAAATATTTCATTTGCAAAAGCAAGATCTTCTTCTGTATCAACCGTCATCCGAATATTAGAATCATCTGTATCAGACGTATAGTATTCAACTTTTCTATTCGGCATTCTTTGATACATATAGGGGGTAACATGCTCAAGTTCAAAATCCTTATTTGCGTTCTTCAGGGCCTGAAAAAGCGCAACATCAGTAAATATCTCAACTCCACTCCCAATCGGATAGTTCTTATAACATGTATATGTCAAGTTATTCGCCATGAAAAACTCTAATGTTTCTTCAATCAAGGCTATATCTATCATTGGATTATCACCTGTGGCTCTTATATAGACATCTGCAGGATATTCCTTTGCAGCCAATGCAAATCTTTGCAGAACATTCTCTTCACTACCACGAACAAATAGAAAAGCTTTTTCTTTACAAATCTTTTCGATTTCATCATCTTCCTGTTTGACCGACGTAGCGACAATCACTTTTTCGACATACTTTACCGCTTTTAACCTATTAATAATATGCTCTAATATTGGAATGTTCTCGAGCTTAATCAAGACTTTTCCAGGTAAACGGGTTGAACCCATTCGTGCTTGTATGATTGCATTTACTCGAATACTATTCATGACGCAACTGCCCTTCCCTATGATTCTTAATTTCCATTGTTTTTGCAGGAACGCCTATAACAACTGCTCCACCATCTACATCTTTAGTTACGACAGCACCAGCTCCTACCACAGCGCTATTATTTATGGTTACATTAGGTAACAAAGTGCTGTTAGCACCTATGTATGCTTTTTTGCCTATCGAAACATGCCCAAGCAAAACTGCATCAGGTGCTACTACCGAAAAAGCTCCTATACAGCAATCGTGCATAATGTTGGCTCCAGTATTAACTCGAACACCCTTATCAAGAAATACATTTGAAGAAATATTGCAAAGACTCTGAATTATACATCCTTCAGATATTAGCGCGTTTTCTGATACTACACTTTCTGGTGCAATAAGAGTTTTAAACCTAAAACCTCTACTTTTATACTTTTCAAATATTCTCTCTCGTATCTCAGGTTTATCAGGAGTAATAACAAGTTGTATATCTCTATAATCAAGTGCTTTTTCTATAAAATCATTGTCATTACCTAGATATGGATATATTCCCTTAGGTTCATTATCAACTATTCCTATGATAGAGCATCCACACTTTTTGCATAATTCTTCTATTTCTATAAAATAACCTATAAGAATAATTTCTTCCATTTTAACTGCCTCATGACAACAATAATCTACTTAAAATCCTCAACTTTCAACAATGTATCCTCTTTTATATCATTGATGGCAGTTTTTCCTATCATCGTAATAAAATCCTTGGGGGCTATTCCAGTCCCAGGACGTTTGAAAACCACCATATCCTCTGTTAACTTTTCTCCTTTCAAAATATCACGAGAACTAACAGCAGACCGCCGAACACTATTCCTAGTTATAATCTCATCTTCCTGACACCCCAAAACGTCTGATCCGCATATAGTCTTTATGAATTCCAAAGAATTCTTTAGCTTTTTTAAATCTTCACAATCCATCGAATGAAAATGGTCATTTCTTTTCTTAATTGTCTTGTCAAGAGTAAAATGCTTTTCTATTATTTTAGCTCCGAGAAGATATGCCGTTTTCAAAACATCCATCATAGCATCAGGTTTTGTGTGATCAGAGTATCCCACCAACACATCAGGATATCTTTTAGCCAACGATCGTATCTTTAACAAATTAGCATTTTCATAGGGTGTCGGATATTCAAGCACACAGTGAAGAAGTGTTAACTTTCTATTATTATATTCTCGAATCAGCGCAACAGCATCGTCTATTTCCTCGACAGTCGATGCTCCCGTTGACAAAATAATTGGCAGATTCTTCTGTGCTATTTTTGTTACGAGGGGAATATTACTGATGTCAGAAGAAGAAATCTTATACTCTTCCATATATGGTTCCAAATAATCAGCAGACTCCAAGTCAAATGGTGTTGAAATAAACTCTATTCCCACCGACACTGCATATTCCGATAATTCCTTGTAATCATTCTCTCCTAGCCGGTCATACATTTGGAATAACTCATACTGAGTTTCAACTGGGATATCATTACGATCCCATGCTCCTGGAGAGTCTTTCATTGCCAAATACTTTGCTTTATATGTCTGGAACTTAATTGCATCTGCACCATTTTCAGCCGCGGCTTTTACCATCATCTTTGCGCCTTCTAATGGTGAAACAGAAAAGCGCTCAGCGAATTCGTAATAATTCACACCTGCTTCAGCAATAATATAATATCCCTGTTCTTCAATCTTTTTAAAGTATCTATCACCCTTCATTTATGCATCTCCTGTCTGATAATAGTAAAAATTCGTTCAATCGCTTTTGTGTCAAAAGTCTGCATTCCAGCTTCACTCATCTTTTTTATATTCAAATCTTTAATTCTCGAAAGCACTTCCTTATCCCATACTTCATACGAACCTGCATATAAAGCTCCACCCTTTTTCTCCATGAAATAGCCCGTATGCACTTCATGCGGGGCATTTGCAAAAATGATGCACGGAATTCCACATGAATTAGCTTCGCAACATGTAACGCCTCCACCAGTTATAGCGAAATCAAACTTAGAGAATTCCTGTATCAAAGAAGGTACATTCTGTAAAATCGGATATTGTCTTGTGTTTACCTCATCTAATTCTTTCCGATATTCAAAATCCGGTCCAATGATGATTTCTACATTATAATCAAACTTACTTATCTCTCTTACAATTTCAACAGTAAGTCCAAATGGATCACTTCCTCCAAGTGAAATTATCACGTTAGAAACCTCTGAGCGTTTCTTCTTATATTTATCTATCTCAGGATTTAAAATTACATATTCTGTTCCAAAATATGTCTTTTTCCCTCTTACCTCATGACCAGTCAGATATATCATGCCTGCAAAATGAATATCATAAAAATCTGCTCCAGGTCCAAATTCATCTATAGCGCAAAGAAGAATATTGTTCTTTTTTATATTCTGTACCATCTCTATCGTTGTTTCAAATTTATCTTCTATCCAAACATCAGCTTTTAATTCATTGATGATCTTTGTTTGCCAATCTGAAACATCTGAAAAATCAACTAATCTATAAGGTATACTTCTAGATGCAAGAATATCTATAGCTCCCTTATCATCATTTATTAATACAATATATGACTCATTGATACTATCTAAATAGGATATGTACAACAAGGAGCGAAACAAATGACCCATTCCTCTTGTTTTAGAACTTTCAACACATATTATGAACAATGATTGCTCCTCCATTTAGAAAGTGTCAAGACCATCCTTTATAGTCCTACATATATATTCAATCTCATCATCAGTCAAAGCGCCATACATCGGAACAGTAAATTCATGATCTGCAACAAATTCAGTAACAGGTAAGTCAGAAGGTAAATCTTTATAAATACTAAACCGATGTGCTGGCGGATAATGCATACTCGTCTGTACACCATGATCAGCAAGATACTGTCTTAAAGCATCTCTGCGTTCTGCACCGCCATCACATAAAACCATAGGACAAATATACAAAGAACTCAACGAATTATAATCCCTAAATGGAATTATGATTCTATCATCGTCATTCAAAAGAGAAATGTATTTTTCCCTTACATGCTGTCTTTTATAAATATCAGGCATCAGCTTATCAAGCTGAACTATACCAATACCTGCCAATATATCATTAAATCGATAATTATACCCAAGGTCAATAACATCATATGATGTACTATGCCCCGTTGATCTCTCATATGACATAGTAGTCATACCATGAGATCTAAGAAATTTTACTTTTTCATAAACTTCGTCACTGTTGGTAACAAGAATTCCACCCTCACCAGTTGAAATGTTCTTATTCGAGAAGAAACTAAAGCATCCCGCCAGACCAAATGTTCCTAATTTTTTACCTTTATATTCTGACATCGGACCATGACATGCGTCCTCTATAAGTGTAATTTTTTTATTATTACATATCTCAAGAATTCGATCAAGGTCACAGGCAAATCCACCATAATGCATAACAATAATTGCTTTTGTTTTCGGTGTTATAAGCTTTTCGATATCTTCCGGAGCAATACATAAATTATCCTTGGAAACAATATCGGCAAAAACCGGAGTACCACCTGCATACCTTACACAGTTAACTGTTGCCACAAATGTCAATGAAGGAACTATAACTTCATCTCCAGGCTTTATTCCTGCAGCTAATACAGCTAAATGTAATGCTGCAGTACAATTTGATACTGCTATGGCATATTTTGCACCTATCATGTTAGCAAATTTCTTTTCCAGTTCAATAGTTTTGGGACCACTGGAAATCCATTTTGAGTTTAATACTTGTGCAACTGCTTTGTTTTCCTCTTCATCAAAATTTAAATTGAAAAGTGGTATCTGATATCCCATAATAACTTGTCCTTTCTCATATCATTAAGTAAAATATTAATCCTTTATATTAAGCCTTTTTTTCATTTCGTCCATAGCGTCAAACTGTCCCATATCAAGCCATGAGTTTCCACCAACAATATATATACCCACTTTTTTATCAGCATCTTTCACTTTCTGAATAATATCTGGAAATCCTATGGAGATTCCTGGTTCAATCATATCGATTACTTCTGGTTCAACAATATAGGTACCTGTATTAGTCAAGTATTTTAGGCTTGGTTTTTCACGCATCGCAATAAGGTCTCCATCCTCATTTGTATCTATAACACCATAGGGGACCTCATATTTCTGATTTGAGCAAATCATGGTAACCAAATTATGTTTATCCTTATGCACTTTTAATATCTTTGAATAGTCTTCTTCAATTATTGAATCACAATTTGTAAGCACAAATGTATTATTAATCATTCCCTTCATTAAACTAAGCCCTCCACCTGTTCCCAAAGGAGTATTCTCGTCGACAAAGTGAACTGTATAAGGATGATTAAGTTCGTTATAATACGCCTTGATCATATTTTTCTTATAATTTACGATAAAGAAAAACTCTTGACATCCATTTTCATAGAATCGATTTACAATATGTTCAGAAATAGGTATTTCCCCAATTGGAATAAGCGGCTTAGGCAATATCTTTGTATAGGGATATAGTCTTGTTCCCTTTCCACCAGCCATAATTACTATAGGAATATTAATTTGACCATATTGCTTTCTTTCCTTTTCTTGAAAGATAATATCTACTACATTATCTTCATCATCCAAAACTGGAAGTGCAATTACTTGGCTACCGGAATATAGTCTACTTACTTCAGAAAACTTTTTTTCTGCATTTGGAACGTCTTCTATATGTATTGAAGCAGGATTCATTGTCGCAGCTTCTTTTGCAGGGGCATCTAGACTATTCCCCTTCAAAATCCATCTAGAGACATCTCCGTATGTTAGGGTTCCTTTTAATTTCCTGTTCTCGACTAAAAAAACTATCCTTTTTCCAGTATCATTAAGTCTTCTTAAAGCTTCAACTAGGGGGGTTGAAACGTCTATAAACAGCATCATTCTTTCTTTATCCATAAGCACACCACCAATTTTGAATTATTATTCTTACATCTTACTATCCAGAGATTTGCCTGTTTCGATATGCATAAAGTTTGGCAGATACTCCTTCATAATTGCTATTACTTCTTCTTTTGTAGTTGATTCTTTGTCAAAAGCTGCATTAAGTTTTCTAAATAAGACTTCAACCCGTGCCTTGTCTGGGATCTGCTTACCAGTGATGACTCCAAGAGAACTGAACCTATCCATATCAGCGATTTCAGTATCTGTTACAAACTCTTCAAACGGCTTTTCTCCAGATGTGTCCGACTTGGCATAATGAACTGGATACTGATTACTTCCATTCTGTAGATCATCTGCTTTTTCTATAGCTTCCTCATCCGAGCTACATTCTAATACTTCATATCCGTGGATCTTTAATAGTTCTGATCCAATGGCATCAAATGTCATCATCTGCGCTTCTTTAAGTTTAGGGAAAAAGATAGCTCTATTCTCACCAAGAATGCAAGATAATAGGCAAATCTGTCCCGACTCCTCAGGGCTCACAAAGTATCGACGTACATCAGAAGGAGCTGATAACGGTTGTAACTTTTGGATTCGTGATAAGAAGCCTGCTGGAAGTGATCCATTTGAGAATGCCACATTAGCAAACCGAGCCGTCTTAACTGGAAACTTATCTGAATATGAAAATATAACATCTTCCATTATTCTCTTGCTTGCTCCCATGATATTCACTGGATTAGCCGCCTTATCTGTGGAAACACAGAAATATTCTTCCGGAGGAAACTCACAAAGAAGGTCTAAGAGCAACTTCGCATGAAGAACATTATTCTGCAACAAGGCCTCAACTGAATATATATCCTTCTCAGATCTAACATGTTTATGCGCTGAAAAGTTTCCGACAATATCAAAACCACCACGTTTTCGAAACATCTTCTCAAAGACCGGAGATGCGAAATCCATAGGATATGGAATATAGTCATCCGGGACAAACATCCCCTTAGTTGATCGCAATTCTCTCGTCAGTTCCGCCAAAGCATTCTCATTCGTATCTACTACGATAAGTGTGGCAGGCCTAAACGGAAGAATCGCTTTTATAAACGAAGATCCGATAGAACCAGCTCCCCCGATAACAAGCACACTCTTTGCTTCTATCTTTTTACTCAAAACATCCAAATTAGCATCAATGTCCGGTTTAAACATAGAAGTCGGTCGCTTCGTTACGTATTGATCAATAAATTGTTTTAAACTAAACATTTTCTACCTCTTTTATACAAATAATTACCCACTAATTACACCTAGCAAATCATTGTCAATCAACTTATCAACAATCGGAATCAATCTGCTAATTGGTACATTAATTCTGTTGCTGATATCAACTAAATCGTTCTTACCATCAGCATATGCTATGAAATGCTGTAATGGTCTGACTTCATCATATTCTCCTTTTTTGCTGACTGTTGGATACAAACCTCGTTTGCCTAACTGTGGTTCGCAAAGTACTTTGATTTTATAGAACTTGTTATACTCTAAAGCTTCTATAACCTGCGTCATAACATCATAACTGCCCTGAAATCCTTCTACTGAAACTAATGACATATTATCTGCAGAAGAATGATATTCAGGATATTCATCAAACTTTGAACGACAAAAACAAACCACTGGTAAGTCTACTCCCGGAGCATTATATTGTCTTTCGTCAGACCCTCTCTTAAGGAAAGAATAATCAGAATAGTGATCATTAGTATGAAAATACAGTATGTTTTTAAGCACTCTATCAGCTAACGTTTTCCCATATATACTTTCTACTATAGAATAATCCCGATTATCCCCAACGCATGATAGATTGAATCCCGCTAACATTGTTGTTTTTAAGTGTTGAAGGTTTCTATCTCTACTAAGGTAGGTTATTGATCCAATAGTTTCAGGAATAAAAACAAAACGATACGTGTATTGCTTATCCTTATTTTGTAATAGGTATTTTATCAACTCTGTGGCCAATGCCGGACCAGAACACTCATTATTAGCCATTGATGGGTGGCAAATATATGTGGAAAAAAAGATTTCTCTATTCAGCTTCCCTGGAATAACAATTTCCGCATAATTCAACACTCCTTGAAATAATTCGCTGTCAATTACAACATGATATTTGTCTCTTTTTAGAGAATTCTTCTGAGTTTCTGACATACAGAAACCAAAGCGTTCTTTGTAATATGATGTAACATACGGAATCAAGTCCGGTTGATCTGGTAAAGTAAAGATATATTCTTTTAGTTCTTCTAAATCCATCCATGTATCTATCGGTGTAGAATAACCAACAACATGAAGATTATTATTTTTATAATCTAAGACTCTTTCCCCTAAACTATTCTCGATATACGCATTCCTTATCTTCCATTCCTTGGGGACTGTCCAATCAAATGCTTGAGTGCCAGTAGGAACTTCATATATTTCTAATTCTGCACCAACTGTGTTTAACTCATCATTAATTGCCTTCAACGTTTGGCGAACCCCCTCTCCTGTAATACTTCTACAGAAAGGAAATATTTTTTGACAAAACCTGTACATATTTATTCCAGCTTGCCTATCATTCATCAATGCTTCCTCCACTTTTCAATTGTTAAAGAAAAACTATCTATCAAACCAAATAATTTAGATAGATAACGAGCATTCTGCATTTGACCAATATCGTTCAACTCTTCGTGAAATACCACAGACAACCTCATATCCAATAGTTCCACATAGCTTTGCTATATCATCAGCTGTAATTACTTCATCTCCACTTTTACCTATGAGCACTACTTCGGTTCCTAGTTTAACATTTGGAATGTTAGAAATATCAACCATCATCTGATCCATACAAACACGACCAACAATATGTGCTTTACGTCCATTTATAAGAATCCACCCCTTATTTGAAAGCAAACGATTATACCCATCTGCATAACCTGTTGGAATTGTTGCGATAGTCATAGGATGCTCTACAGCATATGACCTGCCATATCCAATCGTATCACCGGGCTTAACATCTTTAATCATAGATACCGTCGACTTCCAGGACATCACTGGTTCTATACCGTTAGGCAGTTTGTTCAAATAATCAGGTCTAAGTCCATAGAGAATAATTCCTAATCGAGCAAAGCAGGAAACATCCGAATGATGCCACAAACCTCCTGCCGAGTTCATACAATGACAGTATGGAAGTCTAAGATCGGAAACGCGCTTTACTATAGCCTCAAATTTCTTAATCTGATAGTCTGTGAACTCATTTTGTGCTGGTGTATCTGCAACACATAAGTGTGTAAACAGCCCATTCAAATATCGCGCAAACTTCCTTATAACTCTTTCGCATCCTTCCATATCATCAGCATTAAGACCAATACGCCGCATTCCTGTATCTATTGCAAATTGACATTTGATTGGGTAATTTAAAGCTGTAATCGCCTCTGCATATTCTTCAGACAATAACGTCTGAGTAATATCATAGGAAATTAAATCCTCAACTCTGTCTATCGGTGTATATCCAAGAATCAGTATCTGACCTTCAGCTCCCGCCCTTCGGATAGCTATAGCCTCATCTATATTAGATACAGCGAAGTTGTGAACACCATTATCAGATAAGAACTTTGCTACTTTCTGATCCCCATGCCCATATGCATCTGCCTTTACAACAGCCATAATTTCCATAGATTTAGGAATTGACATTTTATAAATTTCATAATTCTTTTTCAGTTGGTTTAGGTTTATTTCTGTCCAACAACGTTTATTGCTCATAAGATGTTACTCTCGATTCCCAATTTATCTCTGACATAATTTGCAACTTCTACATAGTTCTCAAGTAAAAAGAAGTGATTTCCTCTAAACTCCTTATAGGAAACTATTTGCTTACTGACATCCTGCCACCTCTTAACATTCTCAAATGGTGTATCCGTCTCTGAATAAAGAACCGTTACAGGGCAAGAAAGCAACCCATCGGTTTGAAGATATTGATGTTGCTCTGCAATATAGAAATCAGCTCTCATTATTTTTGAAAACAACTTTAGAAATCTTCTATTTTCAATAAGTATCTTATCCACACCACCGAGCCGAATTACCCTATCCCAAAACTCTTCCTCTGGCATTTGGGAAATTGGCGGCAAAGGCTCCTTATTATTCTCACACCCGCTTATAAACAAATGGATTGGATTTTCAGACAGATAGCCTTTTGCCAATAAATCATAAGCAAAAAAACCACCTATACTATATCCTATTAATGCAAACGGGATTGACGTATTTCTACGATCCATAATAAAGTTGTAGACATCGTCCATGAACAAGGAATAATCTGTGAAAAATGGCTCCTTAGCTCTTTTACCCCTTCCAGCATATTCCATTGTAAACGTCTGAATCTCGTCGCCTAACTCTGAAGAAAACTGATCAAACTGCATTGCCTTTGATCCAGAAAATGGGAGAATAAAAAGTTGAACCTTTTCCTTCATTGATTACCTTGTCGCTTTCTCAATCATATCTAACATTGCAGTCACAGATTGAAAGTTATCTGGATCAATTTCATTCGGATCAATTTCTATACCATATTCTTCTTCAATTTCTGAAATTATTGTTACTATATCAATAGAATCAAGCACTCCCTCGTCTACCAAATCAGTACCATTTATAAAGTCAACTTCCGGCTTTATTCTTTTCAGTATCTCTAAAATTTTATCCATGTCTTACGCCTCCGAATATTTTTTCTTAAGTAATGCCCTATCAATTTTCCCATTTAAATTCATAGGCATTGCTTTTAGATGTTCATATTTGTTTGGTAACATATAATGTGGTAACTTTTCTTCAACCAATCTTGAAATAACATCACTTTCTATCTTTCCGGTAAAAACAGCAATAATATCACTAGTTTCAGGATTGTATACACAACACGCATTTTCAACATCTTCAATGGACATTATCACATTTTCAATCTCACCTAGCTCAATTCTATGTCCTAAACGTTTTATCTGGAAATCTTTTCTGCCAGCAAATACAATATCTCCATCTTTTCTATATGCCAGATCTCCAGTTCTATACATCAGCTCTATCCAGCATTTATTTATCGGATTCTGAATGAAAGCAGCATTTGTTCTTTCAGGATTATTATAATATCCATTTGACAAACATTGACCAAGAATGCATATCTCTCCAATTTCTTCTTCACCTGCTTCCTCATTATCATCATTTATCAAAAGAATTTCACTGTTTTCGCACGCTTTTCCAAGTGGTAATTTCTCATCATCACGGAACTCACGATTTACATCATAATACATACATGCGTATGTGGCTTCAGTAGGTCCATACATATTCACATATAGTGCATCCGGAATATTTTTTTTCCATACATTCAGATGCTTGCAGGGCATAACTTCGCCACAGAAAATCACCAACTTTATTGTTGTGGGTACTGCAACATTGAATGCCTTACAATTTACAACATTACATAAAGCTGAAGGAACCCATACTAGTGTATTAATTTCCTTATCAATGATGAACTGAAGGATTTTCTTAGGAAATGTGTAATACATCTTGGGAGGAATATAAACTGTGGCTCCAGTTTTTAATGGAATATATAAATCCGGAACAGATGCATCAAAATAGAAAGGTGCTTGATTACAGAGGGTGGTATGCTCATCAAGACAATATTTTTCACATACCCAATCCATAAAATCAATTACGGCTGCATGGGAAAGAGTTACCCCCTTTGGTACACCTGTAGAACCACTTGTAAATAGCACATATAACAAGTCGGTGCTTTTGGAATTCATTCGAATGATATCCAAATGTGCTTGGTTAATCTCTGACGAACAAGCCACCTTGTAATGAACCTTTGGAATATTCTCATCAAGAGCATCTAATCTTTTCTCTGTAATATCATCATATACTATAATACTCGGACGAAGTGTCTCCATTATTAGATTAATTCTTTCCGAAGGCATCTGACTATCAATAGGTACATAAAAGCATCCAGCATACGCCGCTCCGAAGAAGGCTGCAATGTTATACGCTCTTTTCTCCATATAAACAACTACTGGATTGTGAGGATGAATCCTTTCTGAAATATAGCTTCCAATTCTTTTTGACATATCAAGCAAATGAGAAAAGGTGAATTCTTCCTTCATATCTGCAAATGCTACTTTATCAGGATATAACAGCGTTATAGTCTCCAAATCCTGAATGATTGTTGATCTCATATTATTAAGAATCCTCCTACTATTGAAATATCAGGTCTCTCTCAATGTTGAAATCATAAATATTTCTACATTGATTATTGACAATATCATTGCATATGATAGGAAAACTTGAGGCTAAATCGATATCATAGCATTCTAATCCATTTATAAAGAGTTTTTTAGATACGCCTTCTGCTTCTAAAACTGCTCCAATTCTATTAAATACTTCTATTGGTTTTATCTCTAATCTCCTTGCAGCATAATCATACGTGCGTTCTTCTTCGTTTCCCTCTTTATCAACATATGTTCCAGTGAAGCTTTTTGCGAAACGATAAGGAACATTACAGACATATTCTGCATAATGCACTATTGTCAATGCATGAACATAATCTGTACCAAGAATAATCTGTCTAACATGATTACCTACGCAGTATCCAAATGGTGAATCCACACCAAACGAGTTTTTATTGTTCATAGAGATAAGTCTGTCGATATCTTTTCCCCAGACAGCAAACGAATGCATTGGATGCTGCGTACGTTTAAAATCTCCTCTTAATAGAGCAATATTTCCCAACGCACCGGAAGTACCTTTTGAATGTATAACATCATACTTGCCCGCATTACTAAACTCAAAAGAAAAAGTTGGGAGAATCAATGTGCCCTCTCTACCAAGAGCTTCTTGAAAAGAATCTAATAATTCAGAACCATCAAACTTAGTGTTTGTTTTTTTAAACAATAGCATCATTTTTATCAATTCAGATGATAGCCAAATACGTTCTCCACTTTTTATGTTTAATTTATCTATGTAATCTGAATAATCCATGTAATTTACTCCATCCAAAAAAGATTTTCAAAAAATTATATCTAAAAAATATCAAAAATGATGCTATTTATAAAGTTTGACACATTTTCACTGATTAATAAATTCATGTGAGTATGAATTTCAAAATAGAAACAGAAAAACACCGACAAGTAGTTCAAAATCTATGTTATCAAACTCAAATCTGAAATCAGATTCAGAAAAAACTCACTTCTTTAAAAACTCTCAAGTACCTTTCTCATATTTCTCTTCTTTTTTTCATAATCAAGTTCTTGACTGTTTTTTCCTTCATTGTTATTCCCGTCTAGAAACCTAAGCACCTCTTCAAACGATCTGTTACTCTTTTCATATGCCTGCTTAATTCCCTTTCTTTATAACTCACGCTTCTTTTAACATGACGGTTGATTTCCAAATACTGCATCATATTTCACTTTTATCTTTATCACGACACTCTCTGCCCAGGCATCTTGTCATCTATAGTTATTTTTCTTCTTGTCATCACACTTCACCAATATAAGCATAGTATCGAGATTGACTGACTATTCCTTAACATTCCTTGCATTCATATCGAAGATTTCAGTATTATCTTAAACGTTGTTGTCATCACATAGTTAAGCCGGGTATTTATTTAGTGTCACTATCCACTGGAATTACACCTACAAACCTCACAACATCCTCTTTCTTCTTTAACACAACTTCGTCACTCTTCGGATATCCTAACGCTACCGCAGACCATATGATATGATTCTCTGGAATTCCGAAGTCATCCAACACTTCCTTCACAGGGCTAATTGTCCTTAAAGTCATTAGAGGATTAAGCCAAACAGATCCTATACCGTAAGAATGTGCAGCCAGCATCATATTCTCCGCAGCACAGGATGCATCCTGACATCCGTCAGCATTCCGCTTATCATTCGATACAAGTATCACTATCTTAGGATTTTCCCATCCATAAAAATATACCTTATTCTCTTCCGCAGCTTCTTTTGTAACTTCCTTTAACTTCTGTATATCTCCAACGGCTGTAAGAACAGTAAACCTCCACGTCTGCATATTATGACCGCTTGGTGCGTGATAGCCACATTTCAAGATCATATTAAGGATTTCTTCTGGAATCTCCTTATCTTCAAAATTCCTTATGCTATGCCTAGAAAGGATATTCTCAACAACAGGATTTATGATATTAACACCATCTTTAGAATTATTCTTCCATATTTCTCTAAGCGCTTTCCTGTCCACCTTTTGCATACGGTTTCTCGGAATCTCCATAGTAACTACATATCTTTGCGGAAGCTTATATCTTTCCGCCCTAGTTGAAATAAACTTATGTAGCTCATCTTCAGAATATCCGCTCTTTGGAACAACAAAAAGTACCGGTATCTGCCCTGTGATTCCATCCGGATCTTCAACTCCTATGCATGCACATTCCTTAATACACTCATACTGACTCGCTATGTTTTCAACCTCTATCGGAGAAACCTTTTCACCTCCGACATTGATGATATCATCCGCTCTGCCAAGCATGTAGATATAGCCATTTTCGTCGAGATATGCCATATCCCCTGTTAAAAGCCATCCATCTTTAAGCGTCTCCGCTGTCAGTTCCTCATTCTTCCAGTATCCCATCATCTGCATATCTCCTTTAATGGACATACGACCTGGGTTTTCCTTGCTGCTCTTTATCACCTCACCATCCGACGATAATATCCTTACATCAACTTTTCCTTCAAGTGGTTTGCCAAGCGTTCCGATTCTAGCTGGATCCTTTGAAACCTCTGTTACATCACAGAAAATTGCTCCTCCACTTTCCGAGCTTCCCCATGTATTATATATCCTAACTTCTGGCAAAAGTGAAGTTATCTCTCTTCTTTGCCTTACAGATAAAGAACCAGCACCGAATTCTATAAACTTCAATCCTGACATAACACGCACAAATGCATCTTGCATCTGAGATCTCATAACTTCATATGATGCCGGCACACAAGCCATCGCATTGCATCCAAAGTTAGAGATATTATTCTCCGACTCCTTGGCAAACGTAAAACCATTCTGAAGAACTACTGTTGCACCGCAGTACAAAGTAGCTCTTAAAACTCGTAACGCAAAAGAGTGATTCAGTGGAAGTGGTAAAAGCATTACGAGATTTTCATCCATATTTATTCCAATGACGGTATTCCTAAGTATATTGTAGATGTTCTTGTATGAGAGCATTACTCCCTTTGGTTTTCCTGTTGTGCCGGTTGTAAAAAGAAGCTCGGCAAGATCATTCTCATTGGGACTCGGCATATTCACCGAAAACACTTCTTGCTCCATAGCCTCTACATACATAGCTCTTAGCGAAACTATTTCTGCCCCATTCCTGTACTCCTTCATGGGTTTATCTGTAAGCATAAGAACTGAATTTGACTCGTCATATATCGATCTCATGTTTTGCGGAGTACCATTTTTGTCAAGGAACACAGCCACGCCTCCACAGTACTGTATTCCAAGATATGTAACCACCATCTCCGGCGAAGAAACCGCCGAAAAGCAAACTCTGTCTCCGGTTTTTACTCCTTTTTTACAAAGAAACGCTGCTACACCACGTATGCGATCATAAAGCTCTTTATATGTCAGCTTTTCCTTTTTAAATACTACCGCCAGCTTTTCCGGATATTTTCCAGATAATTCTGCTATTCTTCTAATTAGCGTATCAGTCATTCTGAAGCCTCTCTACCATCGCAGCCAATCCAGCAACGGAATTAAAATTATCCTCAACAATCTCTTCATAAGGGATCGTTATCCCAAACTCCATGGTAAGAAGAGCTATTATTCCTGTTATTATCAAGCTCTCGATTATCCCGTCGTCAACAAGCCTGTCCGATGCAAGCCAATCTATGTCCGGATATTCCTCCGTAAGAAGTTCTGTTATTTTTTTCAGATTTTTATCCATTTTTAAATACCTCTGTCCTTTCCCGGATAGAAAAAATCATCTAAATCATACCGTGTTTTAAGTAGTGAATCTAATGCCTGCACAAAGTACAAACAAACACTAAAAATTCATATAAACAAAAGAAGCAGCATCAAAACCTGGACCGTACTTACCTAAGATCAGCACCGTAAATATAGCAACAATATAAACAATCCACCTTATCGGAAGAAACCATTTAGAAACAGTCTCTCGTATATGTACTCCCCTTTCTTGAAGAATACTCATTATAACCATAAAAACAAGTGCAAAAATCCCCACCCAAAAATTTGGTCTATCAAGCCCTAATCCATACAGTGACTGGTCAACCCATATCCAAGGATTCCAAGTCGTACACAGACTTTTTACCGTCTTTAATGTAATCATTATATCCCCCGGTACAGTAAGTAGTCTGCCCCCACAAAAGATAATAAATGTGCGAAACATCTGAAAAACATGCCACCCCTTAGAGTTTGTATTTATCTTCAGCTTTTCATCAAATTTCTTAATCTCTGGTGCAAATATCGTAGATATGATTATTATTAGCCCCCAGTAACATCCCCAAAGGATATAATCAAGTCCAGTTCCATGCCATAATCCAGTCAGCAACCATACTATTGCAAGCGGTACTATGGTCATAAAGTTCTTGCTTGCCCTCATCCCAATTCTATCCTTGATTTTCTTACTAATTTTTATTAGCTTTGAATTAATAACCATAGGCATATATACATAATCTTTGAACCATGCACCCAATGTTATATGCCATCTCCTCCAAAATTCCGCAGCACTCCTTGAGAAAAATGGTCTGCTAAAATTCTCATCAAGCTTTATTCCAAAACTTTCTGAAATACCAAGCGCAATATCCATACATCCAGAAAAATCGCAGTAAAGCTGCACTGCTGATGCAAGCACCGCTACGATTATATACTGACCACCATATTTTTCAGTGTTTCCGAAGACCGTCTTTACAATAATTGCAAATCTGTCAGCGATAACCAGTTTTTTAAAATAACCCCATATCGCACGTTGAAGTCCAAAACAGAATATCTTATAATCAAACGTCCTATCCTCGACAAACTGTATAGCAAGACGCTTGTGCCTTGGTATTGGTCCCTGAAGAATCTGCGGAAAATATGTCATATAAAGCAGGAATTTAAAGAAATTATTCTCAGCAGTATCCTTTCTCCAATAAACATCTGCAAGGTATCCAATTACACCAAACGAGTAATATGATATTCCTATAGGAATTATCAAATCTCTTAATATACTATTTTTTTCGCTTATGGTGTCTTGAATCCATTTAGACATATTCTTTCCAATTTTTGCATATAGCAAAAGGAAAAGTACTGCTACTATGCCCATTATTAGATATTCACGTGCTCTCTTTTTTTTCTCCTCCCGTGATAACACTTCAAATCTTTGACTTGTATATATATACTCCATGCGTAATGCAGTAAAGAATACTATCACTGAAGTTGCAATGACGAATACCAGCTTCTCCCAACCCCCTGCCCACCAGTAAAAAGCGAGACTTATTATCAGAATAATGATCCAACGGATTCGATTTGGGAAAAGCCAATAAATTGCCAAGCCTACAAAAACCGCTATAATAAAGATAAAAGAAATAAATGACATTTTTCTATTAAACTCACAAAATATATTGTATCTGCTTAAAACCCTTAATAACAACTCTATGTACAAATAAATAGAAACTTTCTATTCATTTTAAAATGAACTATGCAAATTATAAACTATGCATTCAGAAAATTATGATAATGTAAATAATCAGCTTACAAAGTTCATAGGGTATCATATACATCAAACGATGATTGATTAACTACCCTTTCAAGTAGCTTGTCATAGATAACAATGTTCAATCCTTTATCGGATTTTGAGTATTCCTGATTATTTATTAATATAGAAGAAATGTTACCAGATTCTTTTCCTCCACTAATAATACTCCAATTAAACATTTCTAACTCTATCGGATCTCCTTCATTGCCAGATAGCTCATAACGGATTTCCCCATCATCAACTATTCCAATATATGAATCATATTGATTTAAATCACTAAGAACGTAAAAACCCATTTCAGATAACATACTACGGCTATCTGCATTTATCAAAGCACCCACCTCATATTTATCGGATATCAAAATAATATAATCTTTTTCCATCCACAAATCTAAATAATCCAAGAGTGAAATATCATTGTAATATATATACTCATTTTTTTTCTCATTATACAATTTTCTTTTGTATAACAATGCTTTCTGTATCACCTGCGGATACGATAAAAAGTTTTTCGTTTCGATATCTTTATTATTAGTTAAATTGTCTGTAATTGATAAGTTATATATAGATTCAAAAGTATTAAAATTTTTAGAGTTAATAACAATATTATCTTCGTAATCGTATACAACAATATTCAATCCTAAACTTTTTTTTGAATTTTCCTCTCCTGCAATACAAATAGATGAAGTATCACCCAATGTCGCAGCTCCCCCACTAATGATCTTACAGCTCTCTCCATCGGCAAGAGTCAACGTCGTCTGAAGAGGGAAATCATACATACTAGAATTCTCTTCGGATTCATGCCATGTTTTAATCTCATTCGGGTAATACTCAATTATTAACCTTTTTTCATCGTCTTTTGAGTTATTATTTCTTTCTGCTGCTTCATAAATAACTTCTCCATCCTTTATTATAGCAATATAACTGTCTCTATACCGCAAATCGCTCAATCCTTTAAGTCCAATTCCACTCATTAATTCCCTATAATCTTCAGATAAAGCCTTAGTAGCCTCTTCACAAGCACTGATTAACACATAGCAATTATTATAACTCATCGCTTTTATTAGATAATCATAAAGATCTTCTGAATAATTTAATTCTTCATCCCTCCCTATAATTCGATTATAATCTAGCAATTCATCATTCATAAAAGAATATTTTGGATCATCTTTTATATTTCTATTGTTACACATTTCAATCAGATATTTACCTAAATAATCTGAAATGATTTTTGCTCCATAATGATTTGGATGATTGTCATCATAGCTACATAACAACATATCATATCCTAAATCCATTAATTCATCATAATACGGAGAAAAATTAAAATCAACGAAAAATAACTCATTTTCTGTTGCCAGCTCTGACAAATAATCACTATCTCTACTATTCCAATTGTTTTTTCCTCTTAACGTAGGAAATCTGACTAGAACAAGATTAATATCATTCTCAGAACAGAACTCAATAATTTGTCCTAAATAATCTATTGATTTATCATTAAATTTTACTGGTTCATCAGTATTTATTTTCTTTGAAAATGGCGTCAAAACTGGAATTTCATCAATCGATTGATCATATAATGTATTTTTCGTATTATAAAAATATCCTCTTGTGTATTTTTTGTATAAATCGGATTCTTTATAGAAATCAATTCTTTTTAGTCCTGTCCATCTATCATGATACCTAAGTAATGGTAGCATATGTATAATAAAATCTGAATAATTATCTGTGAAACTCCATGTACCTTCAATACGGTTTTTAGAATATTTCATATAGTCAAATGGCAATTCATATCTGCTTTTTTCCGGATCTCTCCTTAGCATAGAAACCTCTAAAACAACTGTGGAAAGTGATTCAGAATGATGTGAAAAACTTTCTTTTAACCAATAATATGAAGCAGCAAGAGGTTGCGATCCTGTTCCAAGGTTATATGAACACAAGCCATACTTTTCATAAAGATACGTAGGTATAATACCCATTTGTACTTGACTAGCACCTAAAAAAATAGTCTCTATAGTATTCTCTGGCTGTTGATAAAAACCATATAGCGCATTGAATTCATCTTGACCTGTACTCTTTTCAGGGCGAAAAAACACCCCCGCAAAAAAAATTATAAATAACAAAATAAGTATAAATATAATTATTTTACATATATTCACAAGTCTTTCTCTTGTCCATAATACTTGTTTATCTTCTGATAAAAAACGCAAAGAAATTCTCCTTTATCTAATCAATTATTTTACAAAACATTGTTCGTAACATAAAATAGTGAAATATTTAATGTAGTAGATTCTTACTTTTTCAGTAATAACTTCAATAATTTTATTATATATGAACGATATTTAAACATAAAAAATAAAGTCACTACCAATAGCATAAAAGTAACTATATACCGTACTATAGTATAATGATATAAAACAATGATAATACCCATTAACACGATAAATCCAACTATAATTCCAATGTTAAAACGATTATCATACCAATGGCCTTTCTTGAGATTTCGAAGTGAAAGATAGTGAAATATAAACAAGCATAAATATCCGACTAAAGTAGTATACGCCGCAGCATTATATCCAAAAATAGGAACAAAAATTATATTCAAAATAACATTAATGATCGCTGCTAATATAGTACCAATGGCAATTCTCGTTTGTTTTTTTAAATAAAATTCTGCATTAATGTATAGTGAATATATGAACTGACATATACATGCCACCATTACTGGTGGCATCACATATTTTGCATCCAAATATTCACGCCCGCCCATTATCAAGAGCAATTCAGGGCATACCAACATTACAAATAAAACAATTACACTATAAAAACAAACATAAAATCTGCTTGCTTTTTTCATTTCCTCGGTTTCTCCAGAATTCATCCTCTCCGTTGCCCATGGAGACCATGCGTTGTTCATAGCTCCATATAATACAGAGACAACATGACAACACGTGTATGCAACTGAATACATTGCGTTGGCTTCCTCTCCAACTGTTCTTATAATAACTACTCTATCTCCTGCTGTTAACAATCTAAGTGATAGTGTATGCCATATCATAGGAACGCTTATTACCAACGCATATTTTAAATACTTTAATGAAACAGCCTTGCCTCGAATAATTAAATAAAAATATATTATTATATTGAACGCAATTAATGTAATAAAATAACCATATATTCTACCTTCAAGACGATTATCTCTATTAAAGTATGTCAACATCAACGCTGCACCAATTGAAATTATTACAGATAATAATGAAATAAGGGTCGAAACTTTATACTTATATTTAAACATATTTTCTGCTTGAAAAATAGACATTGCAGGATATACAAGCATGTAAATAAACAAAATATGAACCATATATGGCTGCAATGAAAAAACTTTGCAAAAAAAATCTAACTTTATTATCACAATTGCATAAAACGCTGATGTAATTGTAGTTCCATAAATCAAGATAGAACTAATATATTTCTCTAATTCCTCTTTATAATCAAATCTAGCGATTTCTAAAGAAGTAACTAAATTAAAAGTACCTATAGGAATAAGGATGTCAATCCACGAAGTTAAATTCGAAAAAAGGCCAATATCGGACTTTGACATAATTCTAGTAAATAGTGGTGTGGAAAAAAATACAGCTCCTTTAGTCAAAAAACTGACTAATGTATACCATATTCCAGCTTTTATAACTTTTTTATTCGGCATAATTCTCACTCCACTTTACACCAAAATAGATCCTTAATAGCTAATTCCAACTCCTCTGTATTATTGGGGATTCTAAAAAAATCTTTTTTGTATGTACTTTGAATTTTCTTAAACAAACATGTAACATTCTTATTCTCTTTTCCATTTTTAAAGACTATTGAATGTGCTATTATCACTTTAGCTTCAATATTTAAAACCAACTTAAAATTAATGGAAGTAGAAGATGACAAAGAGACAAACAACATATCATTAATATTTTCATAAAAACCTATTAGTTCAAAAGGAGAATCGATATTAAGATAGTTATATTTCTCTCCATATTTATGTTTTGGAGACCTAGGATGCAACTTGATATATATATTATCTTTGCCTACCCATGATTCTATTTGTTCTATTATCTCCTGTTGCTTTAAGTTGCCTATCGAATACTTCTGATTATCAGGAAATGCTTGATCGATGAAACATACACCTTTTTTGGGGAAACCAAACTGAGTAGGATAATCAAAAATGATTTTTATATCATTATATAATACAGTTGAGCAAGTAGGATCTTCCATCTTGCTTAATTTTATATTTTTCCATTTATTATCAACCAACTCGGGAACATGGACAAATAGTTCCGTACAATCATTATAAAAATACGATCCAAATACTAATTTATGAATCAAATATTTTTTATAATTTTTCATTCCTAAATTAAAATATTCATTGATTCCTTCTTCATATATTTTTAGATCTATTGATTTGTTCTTTTTTCGTATTGCATAATAAACCATATAATACGCAATACTCACACCTGGAATTAAAATAACATCATAAGATCGGGGATCAATTTCAACTGTATCAATAATAGTTTTCCATTTCGTTACAACATCAAAGTACCCATTTAAATGCCCCCTGATACCTTTAGGATATATTGAACTGTCAATAACCGGTAATATATATATACTTGAAAAGTATTTTTTTATTTCTTTATGATTGATTCTCTTCTCAATAGAAGGTCTATAAAATAATTCTACAACATCATTTTTGAATTTTGTCACACTAAGAGTCATTGCATTTATCAACTGAGCATCGGTGCTTGAAACAAATATTACTCTCATATAACTGCTTGCATGATGTAGATAGCAAAATACATCATTGCCCTTTCTTTTTCTGCATTATCTTTACTAAAAAAATGATTATTTGATTGTTACTCATATTTTAACAGTTTTTCACACCAAAACAGTTTAAAGATGGCGTAAGTTTACTGTCAGTTGAGAAAGAATAGGGATACCCCTTGGATATAATCAGACTCGCTAATGATGTCCTTATCTTACTCGTCTATATTTTTATGGTCAATATCAAATATTGTTTAAACGTTCTCTTATCGCCAAAGTCTTTTTTACCGTATACCCTGGTATCGTTGCCTGGATACGGTCAATATAAGCCGCAGAACTTTTCCGCCACTGTGACAGTCTTCTGTGTTTTTCCTGTACGGGAATAAGATCCTCCGTTCCGGTCGCTTTCAAAAGATTCATTGCCATGCTCCTTTTGTATTCAACCAGATCGATGATCTTTTCCGCGCCATAGTTCCTGACATAACAGCGGAGCCTGCACATGCGATCACCACCGCACTCGCTCCAGCCCATTGGCCTTGAACTCATCCGTTCTGAGTAAACATTGCTCACATGGCCTTCTGCGCTGCACCCGAGAACGTGCTTATCATGGAAGGCCAGCTGTATGCCGTCCCAGTTGCTGTTTATGTAGGTTCTTACATCCTCAACAACATCTGACTTGCCGGTCACTTTATATATCTTGTCCAGAAGCTTATTAAGCTTCTTTGGCTTGTTTTTGTATATATATTTGTAGAACTTACCCTTGACCGTATCCTGATCATCAAGAGTGAGTCTGGCGGCCCTGTTGATATACTTCATGAGATGAAAACGGTCAAGAACAAAGACGGATTTATCCACGTGTTCAATCCCCGCTTTTATCCATGCCCCGCCGTCACCGCTGATATATACCTGTTTAAGTGCTTTTGTATCATAGTGGGTTTCGATGTACCCTTGTACTTCTTCCCACAGAAGGCTGTTCTGATCACCGCCTTTGTATAACCCGCCATGATAGTGCGGTGAAATAAGGGTACGCTTCCCTTCGCATACATCAGCTTTTCCTTCGTACACATATATAAGCTTGCCTATCATGCAGCCTTTGACCTCTCCCTGATGCTGCTTATGGATATGGTCTTCATCCGCTTCGATATAGAGATATTTGCACTTCTTTTTTTCACTACATTTAGGATCAGGCAGCTCCTCTGTGATGGCATGCACTTTGTTCATCACAGCTACCTTTGATACGGTCTGATTGCCGATATGAAGGCTGTCGGCAGCATGCTGGTATGAATGGACCTCTGCTTCATATAAAGCCTTGGATTCGGCAAGCACAGTGAAACGTTCGTGGTCCGGAAGCTTTATCATCTCATCAAGAAGACAGCGGTAACGCTTCTCCTCAGTGTCGTAATACTGGGTATGCGTAAAAGTTATATCTCCAACAGTAGAGATAAGAGTACGCGGTTTCTTTCGCTGGATCCTATACCGGTCCTTTCGAGTATTACTCTTAGCGATTGATTCATCCATTTCCGTGAGAAGCCTTGATAAAAAATCTGCGGCGGTCTTATGGCTGAGATCCGCTACCTGCTGCTCAACAGACGCGAGCATTTCAGGGTGCTCATAAAAAAACAGGGATATTTGAGAAAGTCCTTCCGCAAAGGTGTTAATAAGTGCTAAAATGTCCATGAGAGTATTCCTCCTTGGTTATTATTTTGTTTTAGCGAACTTATTATACCTTATTGAGAGCGGATACTCTCATTTTATTTTTTCAATCAACTGACTAAATCTTTACTCCATGCA
>JAEEGL010976504.1_pt1 | contig 24698 bp, 18 predicted proteins | sample 9134231 | NCBI WGS metagenome assembly JAEEGL01 (sample SAMN16246548, study PRJNA631951) | gut metagenome | biome: gut microbiome; feature: rumen; material: fiber-attached | host: Bos | place: Iran: Karaj | collected 2018-10
GGAGAGAATAACTCCATCATCAATCAGTTTGTAGCAGAGCTACGCGATGTAGAAATCCAGAAGGACCGTATGCGTTTCCGTAACAACATCAAGCGCATAGGCAGTTTGATGGCATACGAGATTAGCAAGACGCTTAGGTATGAGGAAAAGGAAGTGGTAACACCACTGGCAACAGCCAAGATGAACCTGCCTAAGGACAACATAGTGATAGGCACAGTTTTCAGAGCCGGACTGCCTTTTCACCAGGGCTTTCTCGATATCTTCGACAAGGCTGGCAATGCCTTCCTCTCTGCTTATCGCTACTATACCGATCGCGAGTGTAACAACATCGATGTGCATATAGAGTATATCGCCACTCCAGACCTGAGTCATAAGACCTTCATACTCGTTGACCCTATGCTGGCAACAGGCGAGAGTCTTATCCTCGCCCATAAGGCATTCATCACCAAGGGTGTGCCGAGAAGGATAGTGCTTGCCTCAGTAATAGCTACTGAAGAGGGTATAGCACGTCTGAATGAGAAGTTCCCTAACACCAACATAGTGCTCTACACAGCAGCCATAGACCCAATACTCAACGACCATAAATATATAGTACCAGGTCTGGGCGATGCTGGCGACTTGATGTATGGCGACAAACTGTCATAGAAATCCGATTTGGCTATTTGCAAAAATTGTTGTAACTTTGCAGTTTCAAAATAAAGGAAAAAAATAAAATAGAGATATGGCTTTAAAATGTGGTATCGTAGGACTGCCTAACGTGGGCAAGTCAACATTGTTCAACTGTCTGTCGAGCGCAAAGGCTCAGGCAGCAAACTTCCCTTTCTGTACTATAGAACCTAACGTAGGCGTAATCACAGTGCCAGACGAGCGTCTGACCAAGCTTGCCGAGATAGTGCATCCAGGCAGAATAGTGCCTGCTACATGTGAGATAGTAGATATAGCAGGACTGGTGAAGGGTGCCTCAAAGGGTGAGGGACTGGGCAATAAGTTCCTTGGCAACATCCGCGAGACTGACGCTATAATTCATGTGCTGCGTTGTTTTGAGGATGACAACATCACTCACGTTGACGGTACTATAGACCCTATTAGAGACAAAGAGATAATAGATACTGAACTGCAACTCAAAGACCTTGAGACCATCGAGAGCCGCTATGCCAAAACTCAAAAGGTGGCATCAACAGGCAACAAGGACGCAAAGGTGGAACTTGCAGTACTGACAGCCTATAAGGAATGTCTGGAACAGGGCAAGAATGCCCGTACGGTGGAGTTTGAATCTAAGGAGGAACAACTTGCTGCCAAGAACCTCTTCCTGCTGACTGCAAAACCTGTGCTCTATGTGTGCAATGTTGACGAGTCATCAGCTAAGGACGGCAATGAATGGACAAAGAAAATCGATGCCATTGCCAAGGAAGAGGGTGCCGAGTCAATGATTGTGGCTGCTAAGACTGAGGAAGACATCGCCAGCTTCGAGTCTTACGAGGACAAGCAGATGTTCCTCGAAGAGATGGGACTGGAGGAGAGTGGTGTCAACCGTCTTATCAAGAAGGCTTACGCTCTGCTCAACCTGCAGACATTCATCACAGCGGGCGAGATGGAGGTGAAGGCATGGACCTTTAAAAAGGGTTGGAAGGCTCCTCAGTGTGCTGGTGTTATCCACACCGACTTTGAGAAGGGCTTTATCCGTGCTGAGGTGATAAAGTACGATGACTATATACAGTATGGTTCAGAGGCTGCCATCAAGGAGGCAGGCAAACTGGGCATAGAAGGCAAGGAGTATGTTGTACAGGACGGCGACATAATGCACTTCAGATTTAACGTATGATGGATCTGCTTTACATATATTGGAATCCTGATACGGTCCTCTGCCATTTAGGACCACTGACCATCAGATGGTACAGCACCTGTTGGCTGGTAGGACTACTGCTCTCATACTTCACCGTGAAGTATCTGTACAGAAAACTGAACCTGCCTGACGAGAAGTTTGAGCCTCTGTTCCTATATTGCTTCATAGGCATACTCATAGGTGCCAGACTGGGCCACTGCCTGTTTTATGAGCCTGACTATTTCCTGTCAAGTGGTACTCACATGATAGAGATGCTATTGCCTATCAGACAGGATATGTATGGTTCATGGCACTTCACAGGTTATGAGGGACTTGCAAGTCATGGTGGTACCATAGGCATCATCCTCGCCCTATTGCTATACAGTCGCAACCTGAAGGTGAAGATGTGGACGGTGCTCGACACCATCAGCATCTCTGTACCCATAACAGCAGGTTTTATAAGGATGGGCAACCTGATGAATAGCGAGATAATTGGCAAACCTACCGATGTGCCTTGGGCATTCATCTTTGAGCGTGTGGATATGTTGCCACGCCATCCAGGACAGTTGTATGAGGCTATTGCATATTTCTGCTTCTTCTTCGTACTGTGGTACTTCTGGCGCAAGAAACCTCAACTGGTGGGCACATCGTTCTTCTTCGGACTCGACATACTGCTTATCTTCACCTTCCGCTTCTTCATAGAATACACCAAGGAGGTGCAGGAGGCATTTGAGGAGGGACTGCCATTCGACATGGGACAGATACTCTCCATACCATTCATACTGATGGGAGCATACTTCACATGGAAAGGGTGGAAGAAAATTCATAATGCATAGTTCATAGTTATGGCAAAGAAAGACGGCGAACTGACGCCGATGATGAAACAGTTTTTTGATCTTAAAGCAAAGCATCCTGATGCTCTGCTTCTGTTTCGTTGTGGTGATTTCTATGAGACATATTGCGACGATGCTACTGATGCAGCACAGATATTGGGCATCACACTGACAAGGCGTAACAATGGTGCAGCCAAGGGCGATGCTATGGCTGGTTTTCCTCATCACGCTCTCGACACCTACTTGCCTAAACTCATTAGGGCAGGCAGACGTGTTGCTATCTGCGACCAACTCGAAGATCCTAAGCTGACCAAGAAACTGGTGAAGAGAGGTATCACCGAACTGGTTACTCCAGGTGTGGCTATGCAGGACAATGTGCTTAACTATAAGGAGAACAACTTCCTTTGCGCCATACACTACGGCAAGACAGCCATAGGACTTTCTCTGCTAGATATCTCTACTGGTGAGTTCCTTATCGATCAGGGCAACCACGAATATGTCGAAAAACTCATCACCAACTTCATGCCTAAGGAGGTGCTGATTTTGAGAGGTACCAAACTGAAGACCGAACAGATGTTTGGCAATCGTCTGTGCCTCTATGAAATGGATGACTGGGTATTTACAGAGCAGACAGCCACACAAAAACTACACCATCACTTCAAGGTGAGGAATATGAAAGGTTTTGGTGTGGAACAGATAAAGGACGGACAGGTGGCAGCAGGTGCCATACTGCAGTATCTGGAGATAACCCAGCACACTCATATTCAGCATATAACAAAGATACAACGTATAGATGCTGAGCGTTACGTAAGACTTGACAGTTTTACTGTGCGCAATTTGGAAATCAATGCTCCACTACATGAAGGAGGAACAGCCCTCGTTGATGTAATAGACAACACTGTTTCACCCATGGGAGCACGAATGTTGCGCCGTTGGCTTGTTTTCCCTCTCAGGGAACAGAAGAGAATCAACGAGCGTCTGGATGTGGTTGATTACTTCTTCCGCCAGCCAGATTCTCGCGATGTGATAGAAGACGAACTGCATCGCATAGGCGATATGGAACGTATAGTGTCAAGAGTGGCAACAGGTAGGGTATCACCACGCGAGGTGATGCAGTTGCGACATGCCCTCACTGCCATAAAACCTATCAAGGTTATCTGTATGCAGTCTGATACCGATGTACTGAAAAGGGTAGGGGACTCTCTCGACACTCTTGATGAACTAAGAGACCATATAGAACAGTGGATAGAGCCTGATCCACCTGCTCTGGTGGGCAAGGGTAGGGTGATTCGCGATAATGTGAATGCTGAACTCGACGAACTGCGTAAGATAGCCTACAGCGGCAAGGACTACCTCCTTCAGATGCAGCAGCGCGAGATAGAGCACACAGGCATCAGCAGTCTGAAGATTGGCTATAACAACGTCTTCGGCTATTACCTTGAGGTGCGCAACACCTTTAAGGACAATGTGCCTCCAGAATGGGTGCGCAAGCAGACACTCGCACAGGCAGAGCGATACATCACTCAGGAACTCAAAGAGTATGAGGAGAAGATACTTGGGGCAGAGGATCGCATTCTCGGACTTGAAACAAAACTCTATGCTGAAACTGTGCAGTTTGTGCAGCAATATATCGTGGAACTGCAGAGAGATGCCAAACTTATAGCCGAACTCGACTGTCTGCTCTCTTTTGCCGAGACTGCTGTGGAGCATCGCTATGTGCGTCCAGTAATTGACGAGAGCAATATCATCGACATCAAGCAGGGTCGTCACCCTGTGATAGAAAGCAACATGCCTGTAGGCGAACAATATATCCCTAACGATGTGATGCTCGATAAGGACAAGCAGCAGATAATAATTATCACTGGTCCTAATATGGCTGGTAAGTCTGCTCTGCTCCGTCAGACTGCTCTTATAGTACTATTGGCACAGATAGGTTGCTATGTGCCTGCAGATTCAGCACGCATCGGACTGGTAGATAAAATCTTTACTCGTGTGGGAGCCAGTGACAGCCTTTCTACAGGCGAGTCAACCTTCATGGTCGAGATGACTGAAGCGGCTAACATATTAAATAATGTGACAGACCGTTCGCTGGTGCTCTTCGACGAACTGGGACGAGGCACCTCAACCTACGACGGTATCAGTATAGCATGGGCTATAGTGGAGTATCTGCATGAACACAAGGGCAGCAATGCCCGCACTCTCTTTGCCACACACTATCACGAACTCAACGAGATGCAGAACCACTACAACCGCATTCGCAACTTCAATGTGGCTGTAAAGGACATTGATGGTAAGGTTATTTTCCTTCGCAAACTGGTAGAGGGAGGTTCTGAGCACAGCTTTGGTATTCATGTGGCACAGTTGGCTGGTATGCCACCAAGCATAGTTCAGCGTGCCAACGAGGTACTTGTGGCATTGGAGAAAGAAGCCAGTGAAGTGGGTAGTGCAGGCAAGAAGCAAGACCCTCGCAAAACTCTCAGTGAGATAAGACAGCCAGAGGGCACCCAGCTATCCTTCTTCCAACTTGACGACCCAATCCTCATGCAGGTGCGTGATGAGATTCTTGGCATAGATGTCAACAACCTCACACCACTCGAAGCCCTCAATAAACTCAACGAAATAAAGAAAATAGTTAAAGGATAAATAAATGGAATACAACTTCAGAGACATCGAAAAGAAATGGTTCAGCTATTGGAAAGAGAACCAGACCTATAAGGTAACAGAAGACAAGAACAAGAAAAAGTTCTACGTGCTCAATATGTTCCCTTACCCATCAGGAGCAGGACTGCATGTGGGTCACCCCTTGGGCTATATAGCCAGCGATATCTATGCACGCTTTAAGCGCTTGCAGGGATTCAACGTATTGAACCCTATGGGCTATGATGCCTATGGTCTGCCTGCTGAACAGTATGCTATACAGACTGGACAGCACCCTGAGGTTACCACCAATGCCAATATCAACCGCTATCGCGAACAGTTGGATAAGATAGGTTTCTCATTCGACTGGGACAGAGAGGTGCGCACCTGCGACCCTGGCTACTATAAGTGGACACAATGGGCTTTCCAGAAGATGTATAACAGTTACTTCGACGAGGAACTGCAAAAGGCTCAGCCTATAGAGAAACTCATCAAGAAGTTTGAGCAGACTGAGGAATGGCAGAAGATGACTGAGAAGGAACGCTCTGAGAAACTGATGGACTATCGTATCGCCTTCCTTGGTGAGACAATGGTTAACTGGTGTGCTGGACTGGGCACCGTACTTGCCAATGACGAGGTGGTAGATGGTGTCAGCGTTCGTGGTGGTTTCCCTGTAGAACAGAAGAAGATGCGCCAGTGGTGTCTGCGTGTTTCAGCTTACTCTCAGCGCCTGCTCGACGGACTGGAGACTATCGACTGGAGCGACTCTATCAAGGAGACACAAAAGAACTGGATAGGTCGTTCTGAGGGTACTGAGGTAGTGTTTAAGGTAGCAGACTCAGACAAAAAGTTTACCATCTTCACCACCCGTGCCGATACTATGTTTGGTGTTACCTTCATGGTGCTTGCTCCAGAGAGCGACCTTGTGAAGGAACTCACCACTCCTGAACAGAAAGAGGAGGTAGAGAAATATGTTAAGTATGTGGCAGGCCGTACAGAGCGCGAGCGTCAGATAGACCACAAGGTGACTGGTGTATTCTCTGGTTCTTATGCCATCAATCCTTTCACAGGCGAGAAGAACCCTATATGGATTTCAGAATATGTACTCGCAGGCTACGGCACAGGAGCCATCATGGCTGTGCCAGCTCACGACTCTCGCGACTATGCCTTTGCTAAGCACTTTAACCTTCCTATCATTCCACTGATCGAGGGTGCTGACGTTAGCGAGGAGTCTTACGATGCAAAGGAGGGTATAGTAAGCAACTCCCCTGCTGCAGGCAAGGCAGCTGTAGAATATGATGGCGAGTCTCTCTGCCTCAACGGTCTCACAGTAAAAGAGGCTATCCAGGCTACCAAGCAGTTTGTTAAGAAGCACAACATAGGCAGAATAAAGGTCAACTACCGCTTGCGTGATGCTATCTTCTCTCGTCAGCGTTACTGGGGTGAGCCATTCCCTGTATATTATAAGGATGGCATACCACAGATGATACCTGAAGAGTGTCTGCCTATCGAACTCCCTCAGGTGGAGAAGTTCCTGCCTACAGAGAGTGGTGAACCACCATTAGGTAATGCTACCAAGTGGGCTTGGGATGAGCAGAACAAGCAGATAGTGGAGAACGCAAAGATAGACAATAAGACCGTCTTCCCTATCGAACTCTACACTATGCCTGGTTTTGCAGGTTCTTCAGCTTACTACCTGCGCTATATGGACCCACATGATGACAAGGCTCTTGTGAGTAAGGAGGCTGATGAATATTGGCAGAATGTGGACCTCTATGTAGGTGGTAGCGAACATGCTACTGGTCACCTTATCTACTCACGTTTCTGGAACAAGTTCCTCTTCGACCTCGGCGTTAGCTGTAAGGAAGAGCCATTCCAGAAACTCATCAACCAGGGTATGATACAGGGTAGGTCTAACTTCGTTTATCGTATCAAGGACACCAACACCTTTGTCAGTCTCGACAAGAAGGATGGCTATGATGTAACACCTATCCATGTTGACGTAAACATCGTCTCAGGCGACATACTCGACGTTGAGGCTTTCAAGGCTTGGCGACCAGAGTATAACGATGCTGAGTTTATCCTTAATGATAAGGGTCAGTATGTCTGCGGATGGGCCATCGAGAAGATGTCAAAGTCTATGTTCAACGTAGTAAACCCAGACATGATAGTAGAGAAGTTTGGTGCTGACACCCTTCGCCTCTATGAGATGTTCCTCGGACCTGTAGAACAGTCAAAGCCTTGGGACACTAACGGTATTGATGGCTGTCATCGTTTCCTCAAGAAACTGTGGGGTTTGTTCTATGATCGTGAGGGCAACTACATAGTTACTGACGAGGCACCAACAGCTGAGCAGGAAAAGTCTCTGCACAAACTCATCAAGAAGGTAACACAGGATATAGAGCAGTTCTCTTACAACACCTCTATATCAGCCTTTATGATTGCTGTGGGCGAACTGCAGAAGTGTCATTCTAAGTCTATCTTGAATGACCTCACCATCCTCATAGCACCATTCGCTCCATTCATAGCTGAGGAGTTGTGGCATAATATTAACGGTAACGATAACGAAAAAAGTGTCTTCGATGCTCAGTGGCCTAAGTGGGATGAGAGCAAGATGAAAGACTCAGAGATTATTATGCCAGTACAGTTCTGTGGCAAGACTCGCTTCACTATGCAGGTGCCTGCTGATGCCTCTAAAGATGATGTAGAGAAACTTGCCATTGCTGATGAGCGCACAGCTAAATACACTGATGGCAAGCAAATCATCAAGACCATTGTGGTGCCTGGTAAGATTATCAATATCGTAGTGAAATAGAATCTAGATGGTCTAGGAAAACTAGACTATCTAGACTAACTAGTATATCTTGATAATCCAGATAAAAAAAATATCCTTGCAGTCATTGACCGCAAGGATATTTTATAGTCTCAATCTGCTATCGATTAGATAAGACCAGCGCCAGCCTTAAACTTAGCAACCTTCTTTGCAGGAATGTTGATAACCTGACCAGTCTGTGGGTTCTTACCCTTACGAGCAGCGCGCTCTGCTACAGAGAATGTACCGAAACCGATGAGCTGAACGCTCTCACCCTTCTTGAGTGCACCTGCGATTGACTCCAATGTAGCCTCGAGAGCTGCCTTACCTGCTGCCTGAGAAATACCTGCCTTCTCAGCGATAGCCTTTACCAATTCTGATTTGTTCATAGTGAATTAAATTGTTTAAATTAGTTATTGAGTTAATTATAAGATAGTTTCAAGTATCTTTTAGCCACAAAGTTATATGAATTTTTTTTTTCTCGCAAAAAAAATGAAAAAAAAATGCTGAAATTACCTAAAAAAATTACCAATTTACCCATTTTTACCCTCTGAAATGCCCTAAAGACGGCATTTTTTAGTAACTTTGCATCGTTAAAAGGCTTATACAGCCCTAACTCTCATAAACACTAAGGTAATGGCACAAATTCCTACGATAACAAAAAATCTGCTTATCATCAACATTATCTGCTTCTTGGCAGCAACGGTGATGGGCAATAACATCAACTTCAATGAAATCTTCGGACTGCATTACTGGCAGGCAACCAATTTCCACCTTTATCAGTTGGTGACATATATGTTCATGCATGGTTCATGGACACACCTATTCTTTAATATGTTTGCCCTCTGGATGTTTGGTGGTATCATAGAGCGAACCTTTGGTCAGAATCGCTTCCTTCTTTATTATATGATATGTGGACTGGGTGCTGCATTGTGTCAGGAAGTGTCACAGACTATATACATACTCACTAACCTGACAAGTGAAGGAACAACCTTTACTGACCTGCTTCATATAAGTACAGCAGAGCGAATGTTGCTCAACAACCTCACCACAGTTGGTGCATCAGGTAGCATCTATGGCATATTGCTTGCCTTTGGCATGTGTTATCCAGAGGAGCGAATGTTTGTTTTCCCACTGCCAGTACCTCTTAAGGCTAAGTGGTTTGTTATGATATATGTTGTGATAGAGTTGCTCTCAGCCCTCTCTCAGCGTGGCGATGGTGTGGCTCATGTGGCTCATCTTGGTGGTATGCTCTTTGGCTATATCATGATAAAGATGTGGCGAAGCAGCTATTCAGACTATAACTACCACACCAACCATTACTCTAATGGATGGGATGGTTATGAGATTAAGGATGAAAAAGGCAGTAGCATACTGAGTAAGATAAGAAGATGGTTCCATATAGATGACCCTAATGATAATGGGAACTTTAACGGGAATGGGAACAAGAAAAATAACAGCCAGCCTGAGAGCAAACACCAGGCTGACTGGAACTACAATGCAAACAAAAAGAAGCAGGAAACAGAGATAGATAAGATACTCGACAAAATTCGTCGCTCTGGTTATGCCTCACTCACTGAAGAAGAGAAAAAGAAACTTTTTGACCAAAGCAAGTTTAATAAGATATAAAGGGTAAAAAAGTTCAAAAGGTGAAGAAGTTCTCCCTTTCCATACTTATCATTATCAATGTGGCTATAGTCTTGGGGCTATGGCTGTCAGGATGGTGTGGTTTTATGAACCCTAACACCTATGGGTGGTTGAGTCTTATAGGTTATGCTTTCCCAGCCTTTCTTCTCGCCGCTATTGCCTTCCTCTTTGTGTGGATAATTATCAAGAAGCGCTTTATACTCATCTCTTTCATAGGATTGCTTGTTGCCTATCATCCTGTAACATTATATTTTCCTATCAACAAAGCTACAGCCAGCAACGAACTGCCTGATTCACTCATCACCCTCCTTTCATATAACACCTGTTCATGGGGTAATATGCCTACAGCACCAAACAAGGATTTAAGCAATGAAGAAAAAAATGAAATACTATTAGACTTCTTCAAAACCCAAAATGCTGATATAGTAGCTCTGCAGGAAGCATATAAAAATGATAAAGTAAAAGCTATATATGACCTTTACGAATATAGTGATACAGCAAGAGGCAAAGATGGTGGAGTAACTATGACATTACTCAGTCGCTATCCTATTAAGAATAAAGAATTAATATATATAGAGTCTAAGGGAAATGCTGTAGCAGCTTTCTGGCTTGATGTGAAGGGTAGGGAAGTGATAATTATCAATGTTCATCTTGAGACTATGCACTTCACACTTAATGAGAGAACTAAGTTCAGAGAAATTGTTCATGGCAACCAGAAGGAGAAAGACTCTATTCGTTCTACCTCTCATACCATCTTTGGCAAAATATATTCTGCTACTAAGATACGAGCTTATCAGGCTGATGCAGTAGCAGAGTTTATATCTAAGCATTCTGACACTCCTATTATCATCATGGGCGATTTTAATGATATTCCACAGTCTTACGTTCATGATAAGATATGTGGTGATATGACTGATTGTTATGCTGCCTCTGGTTTTGGTCCTGGTTACACCTTCAGTCATTATGCTATGCGCGCGCGTATAGATAATATAATATGTACGCGAGACTTTACCCCTTATAATTGTAAGGTGTTAGACAATATCAGTCTCAGTGATCATCTCCCTGTAACCTGCAAAGTATTATTCTAATTAGAAATTAGTAGTTAGTAATTAGAAATTATGATTACAATATACTAATTAATAATTAATTCCTAATTCCTAATTAAAAATAGTGTATAACTCTGTGGAAAACCCATTGATAATTCTTCATAAACTCATAAGTTATCCATACTCACATTTGCTATAACTTTCTTTTGTGGATAAGCTCTTACTTTCATATAAAGTGTTTTATAAGTTTTCCACCATTTCACCGTTATTATTAAGTGCTATATTTCAATACTTTAGCCACCTGAAAATAAGGTTATCCACCTTTCCACACCCCTTTATTATTCTTATTATTTTCTTTTTAAACTATAAATTATAAAATAAAAATAATAATAATAAGGAGCTGTTCATAACCTCCCAATTGTCAATTGTCAATTATAAATTGTCAATTATTTTAATAACCTCTCCTACCTTTTCTTTCAGAGTGCCTTCAGTCATGTGCCACACCTTATCACAGTATTTCAGGGCTATGTCCAGGTCGTGAGTAGATATAAGTATAGCCTTGTTGTTCTCCTTGCACAGTTTCTTGAGCATCTGCATGGTGTTCACCTTCGATGGGTAGTCCAGAAAGGCTGTAGGTTCGTCAAGCAGTATGTAGGGAGTCTGCTGAGCCAGAGCCTTAGCTATTATAGCCTTCTGGCGCTCACCATCGCTCAGGGTGTTTATCTGTCTGTCGCTAAATTCCTCCAGAGAGAGTGTTTTTATAGCCTCAGTGACTATTCTCTCGTCCTCCTCTGTAAGTTTGCCAAAAAAGCCTGTATAGGGCATTCTGCCCATTGCTACTATATCCCTTACTGTCATACGTTCTATATCTATCCTGTCAGTCAGCACCACACTGATAAATTTTGGGTCAGGATTTTCTCTTAGTATGTGCCTTATGAGGGTAGATTTGCCAGCACCATTTCTTCCTACGAGGCACACCAGTTCGCCAGGCAGCAGTTCAGCATTTATATCCTTTGCCACCACCTTATTGCCGTATGCCAGTATTACGTTCTCTAATTTCATAACTGCTTGCAAAGTTACTACTTTTTTAATAATTATCAAAAGTTTGATAATCATATATATGATAAAATATAAGCATAAAAAAAAATCCGCTAAACCTTTAAGCTCAGCGGACTTTTTTTAATAGTTATCTAATTCCCTTCCATAAAGGGAAAAGTTTTTAGGTTAATAATAAAAAATGAATGTAATATAAAGTTTTAGTACTCCGACCCAGAATCGAACTGGGATCTACTCTTTAGGAGAGAGTTGTTTTATCCGTTAAACTATCAGAGCCTCCTTCAACTTGCAAAGTTACAACATTTTTTTTTACTGCCAAATATAAATATAATAAGGAGTAAGTTTTTTGCTTTTTTTCTGGTGATAGCATGCTTCTGTGTTTGGAGGTATAGGTTTTATGGCTGGTAGCTAAGCATTTATCTATCAAATTAACTTAGTTTAAAAAACAAACTAACTTACTTTGTTTATCAAACTAACTTACTTTGTTTAACAAACTAATCTACTTTGTTCAACAAACTAACTTAGTTTGTTATTTAGAAGTAATGATACTGCATGTAAAAACACAGCCTCTGCCTACAGAAGCAATGCCCTTCACCATAGGTGATAGGTGAGAAATGTTAAATAACTATCAGGTTGATTATAAAAAAATAAGCAAAAATTTAATTAAGAAATGTTAAATATATAGAGATATAAGGAGAATTATCTGCTATTTCCACACCTTATATAAAAAAAATGTGTAATTTTGCCCCATATATGCGCTCTGTGCGCTTACTATGGCTCAAGCATTCTACTGAAATATTAAAAATAACAATCATTATAAAACTAAACTAACAAACAAATGAAAAAGATTTTATCTTTAATTATGCTACTCGTAGCGATAGTTACGGGAGCGCATGCTGGAGAATCAACAGCAGATTACTTTAAGGTGGATAATAGTGTATTGTACGCAATCAACACAACTACGGGAACTAGAAATGATGTTATTCAGTTTGCAACTTCTGCATCGTCGTTTACTGTAGGCTCTAACCAACTAAAGGTATTGAAGAATTCGACAGCAACGGTTACAGTTAGCGTTGCAGGAGGCAAAACCATTACAAATATTGCTTTAGAATGGAAAGATAAACCCAATAATATGAGTACAAATGTTGGTACTTTGAGTTCTGATGCAACAGAATGGACTGGTAGTGCCACTGCTATAACATTTACTAATGCAGAAAGTTCTGACAGACAAATAAAAAAGATAACTGTTACATATACAGGTGATTATCTTGAAAATATCTCATCAACAACTTTAACAATTACAGGTAGAACAGGATATTCGAGCAGTAACATTTATGCATTAGCATATACAACAAATAATAATGCCTATGGCCTAGGTTTGAAGGCTTATTGCAACTCATCTATTCAAGTAAGTAATAATAATCCTATCACATTGTATTCTACAAAAGCTTTGAAAAGTGTTGTTATAAAAAATGCTGATGGAACTGCAATGACAATGACTGCAAATAGTGGTTCTGTGGATGCAGATAACAAGTGGACAGCTTCGGACAATGAGACAACAGATGTTACCTTTACAAATAAGTCAGGAGGTAATTTCACTCCTAAAACAGTAGAAGTTGAGTTTGCTGCAGCAGGTCCTGTGGATCCTGTTTTCACTCTTAGTAAATCAGCTCTTGAGGTTGGAGAAACAGCGAAAATTCTTGTAGGTGGAAAAGACATCTTTGCGACAAACTTCACTGCGGGAACACTGTGGGAGAGCTATGGAGATGGCCCATACATCTCATTGTCAAGTGATGGTGTAGTAACAGCAGTGAAGAACACACCAGCTAACTATTACTTCACATTCTTTGGAACAACTAAGGATGCTACAAAGTACAATAGTGCTTCAAGTGGAAGTATGAATTTGACAATTGCTAAAAAATATTCTGTTACTTATGATCTTGCTGACGCAACAGCAGGTACAGTTCCTACAGAGGAAGCTCAGGTAGAGGGTGCACAATTTACAGTTGCTGTTGTTCCTACTGACATCGTAGCTCCTACAGGTAAGGAATTCAAGTGTTGGAATGATGGTACGAATGATTACGATCCAGGTGATACTTATACAGTTGGAACAAGCGATATAACCCTTACAGCTGTTTATCAGGATAAAACTTATCAAGGTTTGACTCCTTCTGAGACTCTCGATTTCTCAAATCTTGGCTCAACATTCTCAACTATGTGGTTTGATAACGACGGAAAAATGGATAATAACTTCTATTTTGACGCAGTAAATGGAAAGGTTGTTATTTCCGCTTATGCTATTTATCAAAGTAACGCTTCAGACAGAAATCTTAATTTATGGGCAACGACAGACTCTGGAAACTCAAGTACAGGCACATGGACTGCAACAGGTGATTTCAAGGGAAGTACATACTATTTCAATAATGATGCTCGTGCAGCAAACATTCAGGCATCTGCGAGAGTACACTATTATCGTGTAACTGGTATTACTAGTGTTTCTGCGCTCTTTAATGGTAAGGCTGCTATTGAGGCATACGAAGTTAACTCAGGTGTGGTTTCCCCTGACTATGCAAAGCAGAATAAAATAGCAGCTGCAGGAACTGCAACAATCACCGAATTGGATGCTGATAAGGAGTATATAATCCTGGTTCGTGGTGACAATGGTACTTCTGGTATTCGCTTCTATGAAGTAGAATTCACTTTCCCAGCAATAACTACAGAGACAATAACCATTCCATCTGAGGGTTTTGCAACATACGTTACTTCAAGTGCTCTTGATTTCTCATCACAGAATGGTGCATTCAAGGCTTATGCAGTAAGTGGTGTTAGCCAGGATAAGTCTTTTGTTACAACAGCTGAAGTAACACAGGTTCCTGCTGGTACAGCTCTTCTGCTTAAGGGTGCTGCTGGTTCATACAACGTAGAAATCATAGCAAGCGCTGAAGATGTTACAAACCTTCTCCAGGCTTCTAATGGTGGTGTAAAGGGTGACAACTCTACAGTATTCGCTTATTCTAAGTCACAGGGTAAGTTCATGAAGGTTGCTCAAGATGTAGTTATTCCAGCAGGTAAGGCTTACCTCAAGATTACTACTCCTAATGTAGGTGATGCTCTCGATATCGACTTCGACGGTGCTACAGCAGTAGAGGCTATCGCTGAGGCTAACGAGGCTGATGCAGCTGCTCCTGTTAAGGTTATCAAGAATGGCAAGCTCTTCATTGGTAACTACAACGTAGCTGGTCAACTGGTAAAGTAAAAGACCCTCCCCATCCCTCCCTGTGTAGGGAGGGAGAAGGGTTAATCATAAACTCAAAAAACAGAATAAAATTATGAAGAAAGAATATATAGAGCCTCAGATGGAGGTACTCAATGGTGAGCTTCAGCAGATGATCTGCGTATCTGAGCAGGTTGATCCAAACAATTCAATTGATAACTCAAATGATATCGCATCATTTGATGCTGACTTCGAAGAGGAGTAATACTGAAGAGACCTCCCTTTCCCTCCCTTAAAAAGAGGGAAGAGAAATACAAATAATAAGGAATGCGGGCAACCCACAAAAGGGCTGTCCGCATTTGTTTTTTTCTCTTTGCTTTGGTTATAAAAGAAAAAAGTTGTAACTTTGCCGTATAATTAATAAGGAGCGCACATAAGAATGAAACCAGTCAGCAAGTGAAAAGGATTCTCCTCATAAGATTTTCAGCCTTGGGCGATGTGGCGATGCTGGCCCCTGTGGTAAGGGAGGCAGCAGAGCAGAACAAGGACTGCGAGTTTACTGTGCTCTCGAAGGTGGCTTGTGGAGCCCTGTTTGAGGGACTGGCTGAGAACGTGAGGTTCATAGGGGCTGATGTGAAGGGGGAGTATAAGGGACTGAGCGGACTGCTGAGGCTGTTTAAGGAACTGCATGCCCAGCACTTCGACTGTGTGGTGGATATGCATGATGTGCTCAGAACCAAAGTGCTGAGAAAACTCTTCCGCCTGCATGGCTATGAGGTGTATAAGATAAATAAGCATCGCGAACTGCGAAGGCTCATCACTGCTGAGGGCGACAAGAAGCAGCTGAGGCAACTGCCCACTGCGTTTGAGAACTATCAATCTGCACTCAGGGAGTGCGGATTGAACGGGAACGTTAACGGGAACGGGAACCACCGTTTCGCAAGCGTCAATTATCAATTATCAACTGTCAACTCTCCACTAAAGATAGGTATCGCCCCCTTTGCTGCTCATCAGGGCAAGATATATCCTTTAGAGAAGATGGAGGAGGTGATAGTTAACGTTCCCGTTCCCGTTAAAATATTTCTCTTCGGAGGAGGCGACGAGGAGTTCGCCATTATGAGGCGATGGGCTGAGAAATATGATAATGTGAGGCTGGCAGCTGACGAGTGTCACGGACTGAAGGAGGAGCTGGAGCTGATGAAGAAGTTGGATGTGATGGTGTCGATGGATTCGGCTAATATGCACCTTGCCTCGCTGGTGGGCACAAGGGTGGTGAGCATCTGGGGTGCCACTCATCCCTATGCAGGCTTCTTAGGTTGGGGACAGAAGATGGACGACTGTGTGCAGAGAGACGACCTGAAATGTCGCCCTTGCTCCATATATGGCAACAAACCCTGCATGAGGGGCGATATGGCTTGCATGCAGATAGACCCCAAAGAGATAGTAAGGAGAATTCTCTCGAAATAACGATATTACGACATTTCGAAATAATAACAAAACAACAAAGATTATGAAGAGAACATTTACTTTTATTGCTGCCCTGCTGCTTATGGCACAGGCGAATGCTGCCCCCATAGGCGAGCAGAAGGCTAAGGAGATAGCCAGGCAGTTTATGATGGAGAAGACTGGCAAGAACAGTCAGCAGTCACTGGACATCTCTTTCGCAGAGCAGTCGCTGGAAACAGCCGTTGAAACAGATGAGTTATACGTCTTCAATAGCGACAACTCATTCGTGGTGGTGAGTGGCGACGACAGAACCGTACCCGTTTTGGGATGGAGCGATGAGGGCAAGTATGATGCCCAGAAGGCTAACCCTGCTGTGGACCAGTGGCTGGACTATTACAAGCACGAGATACAGTCGCTCGACGGCGATGTGACACCTGTGAAGGAGCTCACCAGCTGGGGTAACATAGACCCTATAGTGCCTTACCACTGGGACCAGCCTGCACCTTATAACAAACTGGTGCCAAAGGATGCCAAGGACGGCAAACCATCAATGGCAGGCTGTGCGTCAATATCGCTGGCTCAGATGCTTGCCACACTGAAGTACCCAAGCGGAATGATGCAGCGAGGAATTCCTGAACAGGAGGTGTATGAAATGAAGGACAAGCAGCGAGTGCATAAGCAGCATCTGGATGCTCTGCCAGCAACCTCATTCAATTGGAATATACTGAAAACCAAGTATGAGGCAACTGAAACAGGAGAGTCAGTGGACGAGGTGGCTAAGCTGATAAAATACTGTGGCTATGCTCTGGGCATGTCATATTCCTCATCACTCTCAAGTGCACAGTCGCTGAGTACCTATAATGCCACATGCCTCTTCTTTGGCTATCCTGACACTAAGATAGCCTATCGTAGCGGCTATATGAAGGAGAAATGGGAGAACCTGATATATGGCGAACTGCAGGCTGGACGCCCAGTGATACATGATGCAGCAAAAGCTGAGAATGGCAAGATTAGCGGCCACTCATTCATCATCGATGGATATAAAAATGGTTACTACCACGTAAACTGGGGATGGGGTGGACAACTGGATGGCTACTTCATGCTCTCAGTGCTTAATAGCTACTATCCAGAGGAGAAGGGTACAGAAGTCACCTCAGGCTACAACTACTTTTGCGCAGTGATATATAACTTCGTGAAGCCTACATCAAGCCCTAACACCAGCGACTCCTATGCTATAGCAGTCGATAAGATGGGTGTGAATAATGGTGAAAAATATGTTGATCAGGTAATAGTGTATCCTAAGGATGGTTATTACACCTTCGACCACAACCTGGAGGTGAGTCATGCAATGGCTCCGTTTGTGGACAGAAACTATCAAGTGGGTTGGAATATCTACTCATATAATGAAGGTAAATACGTAATGGATACCCCATGGACAAAGGACGACCTGAAGGTGAAGCTGCTCTCTGGCGAAATAAGGGAAATGACACAGTTCTACACCACCGTTCCAGACGATACAGAGAATGGTGACTATGCTCTGGTGTGGTTCTACAGAGACCTTGACGCTAATGACAAGAACTGGTATCAGATGGCTAACAGCAATGACGACTTCCTCTGCTTTACTATATATAATGGTGCTTGCAAGTTGTTCCCTAACTATGACGAAATGATACGAAACAAGGACATAGTGGTGAATGATGTAAGCGTGTTGCAAGACGACAAGCCAGTGAAAGTGGTGGATGACGTGCCTGAGGTTAAGGTGTATGAGAAAGCCACAGTGGTGTATAACATTAAGAATGAGACATGCTCCAACAACCGTGGAATATTCCTGTGGTACAGCGATGACGATAAGAAATATGAAATGGTATGTGGTAGGGGCTTGAATACGGATATCAACACAACTGGCGACCTGTATATGAACTTCATGCCATACAGTGTGGGTGACTTCTGGGTAGTGCTTAATAATTCAGGTGAAGAAGCCTATGACACAAAGGAGAATGTGCAGGTGACCAAACTCTATGTTACTGGTACCTCAATGAGTGCAGTGGTGAACAATGTGGATGAAGAAAAGTCAGACGTAAAGAATAAGCAGTTGAAAGATAACTCAATAAAGGGCACTGCTACTATAACCACCACAGAAAACCTTCCTTACTCTACGAGCCTGTATGTGATACTGAAGTATGAGGATGAAAACGGCTATTTCACTTATGACACAGACCCATTGTCTAAGTATAACAAAATGATAGATGGTAACTTTGTTGACAAGAAAGAACTGAAAGAAGACTTCGAATTCCCTGACCTTGGCAAAAACCTGAAGTTTATGCTGAGCATAGGCAAGGACGTTGACGGCAATATTATGGAGGTGGACTCTGAAGCTGAGGTCTATATCACCCCATCAGAAACAGCTATCGTAAACGTTAACGGGAACGAAAACGGGAACTCTGCTGCTCCTGTTAAGGTGATGAAGAATGGCAAGCTATATATAGGAAACTACAACATAGCTGGACAACAGGTAAGATAAACAAAAAACTCCTCAGAAAAACCTTCTGAGGAGTTATTGTTTTCACTACTTCGATATCGAAGTAGTGATAGGCGTTTATCGAAGCAGCATAGCGTCTTGCCTTTATTTCTTATACAGCACTGGGTTAGTTGCTGGGTCGTTATACATCTTCATCTGGCGATATACCTTCATGTATTTTCTGCCAGCCTCGATGTCAGCAAGCAACTGCTCAATAGCTATAGAGAGGTCGTTCTGCTGTTCGATGAGCACATCAAGCTTAGCTCTGCAGGTAGCGATATGCTCAGCAGAGGCATCAGTGCGCTGAGTCTGCTCAAACATGTGCCACAGCTTGAGGGCAAGGATAGAGAGACGGTCGATAGCCCAGGCAGGCGATTCAGTGTTGATGGTTGCATCAGGCAGAACCTTCACATCCTTATAGAGCTCGCGGAAATAGGTGTCGATATCCTCTACCATATCAGTACGGTCCTGGTTAGACTTATCAATGCGACGCTTGAGCACAAGGGCTTCCTTAGGGTCGATATCTGGGTCGCGAATGATGTCCTCAAAATGCCACTGAACAGTGTCTATCCAGCACTTGTGGTAGAGGGTAGCCTCTATGGTGCCAGCCTCGAAAGGATTCTGGATAGGGGTCTCGATATTGTCTTTAACATGGTAGTCGGCAATAGCCTTTCTGAAAATGTCGTTGGCTTTCTGTGTAAACATAAGATGATATTTTTGCTTAAAGGATTTCTGCAAAGTTACTAATAAAGAATAAGGTGCACAAATTTTAGCGATTTCACCGTTTTTATTATAACTTTTATTAACATGCCACGATTTCCTTGACCAGTGGTATCACCACCTTCTTGAGCACTTTCTCATTGAGCTGGTGCTCGCCATCGAAACGCTGGCACTGAGGATAGTGCTTGCTGAAGGCACCATAGGTGTTGCAGGTCTTATCGTGAATGCCAAAGAGTCCCCACACATCAGCCCTGTCCTCATCAGTCAGGTTCTTAAACTGCTGGCGCTCTATCTGGTTATGGTGCTGGATAATCTCGCGAGTGATGCGAAAGGTCTTCTGGTTGTCCTTTCTGCCATTAAGAAACTTGTGTTCGCCAGTCTTGAGCACATGACTCATGGTTGACATATTGACGGCAGGATTAACACAGATGCGCTTGAAACCATGCATCTGGTGGGCATACATACCACCCATAGAGGTGCCAATGATAACGTCAGGCTGCTCCTGCTCAACCAACTCTCGCAGGAAGGGCAGAGCCTCAAGAGGTTCTACTGGAATGTCAGGAGCTACCACCTCAGCCTCAGGCATCAGCTTACGTAACAGCTGCACTGTGCCTGAAGCACCTGAAGAGGCAAAGCCATGAAAGTAAACTATCTTCATAATGTCCGTACAATATATATAATATGTGTGCAAAGGTAGCAAAAAATACCCGAAAGAAAAAAACTTTATTCTTTATACTTTATTCTTTATACTTTTTTTTGTAACTTTGTGGCAAAGTTACAAAACTATGGCTCAGGAACTGACCCACATACAGGAGCAGCAGTTGGTGCAAGAGCAGCAGCAGAGACTGAATGCCCAGCAGGTGATGGTAATACGCTTGTTGGAGATGCCCCTTGCCCAATTGGAACAGAATGTGCAGACTGAGATGGACGAGAATCCTGCCCTGGAGGCTAAGAGCGATGATTATGATAACGGGAACGATAACGGGAACGTTAACGATAGCGACGAAGACACCAGCGAGGAGCAGGATGAAAGACGCGACGAACTGGACGAGGCACTCGACAGGATGGATCGTGACGACCGAATGGAGACAGCCAACTACGATCGTGTCAATAACAATGACCCTGATGCCGACCAGGAGGAGAGAATATTCGGCAATACAGAATCGTTCTATGACAAACTGCATGAACAGATGCATGAGCAGTCGCTGACTGAGAGGCAGGAGATAATAATGGAATACCTGATAGGTAATCTGGATAGCGACGGACTGCTGAGGAAGAGTCTCACGCAGTTGAGCGACGAGATAGCAGTGCATGAATATATAGATGTGAGCGAAGACGAGATAGAGAAGGTGCTCACCATACTGCAATCCTTTGACCCTGCAGGGGTGGGGGCTCAGTCGCTGCAACAATGCCTGCTGATACAGATATTCCGCAAGAATCCTACGCCAGTGACCAAACTGATGCACAGGGTGATAAACGAATGTTATGACGAGTTTACCCATAACAGATGGGACAAGATATGCAAGAAACTGGAGATTAGCGAATATACCGCTGAAGAGGTGCTTGCAGAGATAAAGAAACTGAACCCGCGACCAGGTGCTGCACTGGGTGAGACAATGGGAAGAAACACCCAGCAGGTGACACCAGACTTCATAGTGGAGAGTGACGACGAGGGCAACCTGTCATTCACGCTTGCCAAAGGCAGAGTGCCTGAACTCTACATCTCGCGTGACTTTGAGGATATGATAACAGCCTACAGACAGAACCCTGAGTCTATGACGCGCAGAGACAAGGAGGCACTGGTCTACGCCCAGCAGAAGGTGTATCGTGCCCAACTGTTTATAGAGGCAATAAAACAGCGTCAGCACACTATGCGCATCACCATGAAGTCGTTGCTGAAAAGACAGAAGGCTTATTTTCTGAGTGGCGACGACAGTGACCTGAAACCTATGAAACTCAAGGATGTGGCTGATGATACAGGTCTTAACATCACCACTATTTCACGAGTGTGCAACAGCAAGTATGCTGACACTCCTTGGGGCACCATACTGCTGAAGACACTCTTCTCACAAGCATTCGACACTGGCGATGGTGAGGAAGTTTCGACAAGAGAGATAAAGAGTGTGTTGCGTGACCTGATAGACTCTGAACCAGCCACCATGCCACTGAGTGACATAAAACTGGCTGCAGAACTGAAGAAGCGAGGCTATCCGATAGCTCGACGCACTGTGGCAAAATACAGGGAGCAGATGGGCATACCAACATCGTCATTAAGAAAATAATAAGGTTAGACCACGAAAAGGAAAGACAACATAACGAGACGCGAGAAAAGCGCACTGCTGGTGGCAGCAAGATATATCAGTCTGCTGTTCACACCCTTCTTTCTGCCAGTGATGGGCTTGATAGCACTGTTTATGTTCAGCTATCTGAGCATGATGCCACCGCTATATAAGGTTACGGTGACGGTGATGGTGTGGCTCTTCACTGTGGTTATACCCCAGTTGCTGATACGACTATACAGACACTATCAGGGATGGTCGCTGTTTCAGGCACTGAAGCGTGAGGAGCGAATGGTGCCTTATGCTATATCAATAGCCTGCTACTCAGTGTGCTACTACATAATGAACTCATTACACATGCCCCACTTTATGAGGGCTGTGCTGGTGGCTGCGATAGTGATACAGATACTCTGTGCACTGATAAACAACTGGTGGAAGATATCTACCCACACAGCAGCTATAGGTGGTACCATAGGAGCAGTGATGGCTTTTGCCTTCATCTTCGGCTTTAATCCTCTGTGGTGGATATGCGCCCTGATGTTCCTTGCTGGAGTGGTGGGCACCAGTCGCACACTCTTGAGGCTACACACACTGGGAGAGGTGACAGGTGGTTTCCTTGTGGGATTGTTTGCAGGCTTCTTAGCCGTGATTTTCACTTAACCCTATCAACTAACTTTCAATTGTCAATTTTCAATTATCAATTAAATATGAATCCAATAGTATCAATTATCATGGGCAGTACAAGTGATATGCCCGTAATGGAGAAAGCAATGCAGTTCTTGAATGACCAGCAGATACCTTTTGAGGTTAATGCTCTGTCAGCCCATCGCACACCAGATGCAGTGGAGCAGTTTGCACAGGGTGCTGAGGCTCGTGGCATCAAGGTTATCATAGCAGCAGCAGGTATGGCAGCAGCACTGCCTGGCGTAATAGCTGCTTCTACCACACTGCCTGTCATCGGTGTGCCTATCAAGGGTATGCTCGACGGACTCGACGCTATGCTCTCTATCATACAGATGCCTCCTGGCATACCTGTTGCCACAGTGGGAGTGAATGGTGCTATGAATGCTGCTATCCTCGCTATGGAGATGCTCGCCCTCACTGATAAGGACATAGCAGCAAAGATGAAGGCTTACAAGGCTTCGCTCGGCAAGAAGATAGAGAAGGCTAACAAGGACCTTGCTGAGGTGAAGTACGAATATAAGACTAACTAAGGGTTCAATAGTTCAAATAGTTCCCGTTAACGTTAACGTTCCCGTACGAACGAAGTGAGTAGATACAATGATTCGAAGAACAACAACACCCACTCATGTGGGAAATATAACGATAGGTGGTGGAGCGCCGATAAGGGTGCAGTCTATGACCACTACAAACACTAACGACACAGAGGCAAGTGTGGCGCAGGCTAAGCGCATCATTGCTGCTGGAGGCGAGTTGGTAAGACTCACCACACAGGGCAGACGCGAGGCTGAGAATATGGCTAACATCTCTGCTGCACTGAAGGCTGAGGGCATCATGACACCACTGGTGGCTGATGTGCACTTCAATGCTAATGTGGCTGATGTGGCTGCTCAATATTGTGAGAAGGTTCGTGTTAACCCAGGCAACTATGTTGATCCAGCCCGCACTTTCAAGAAACTGGAATACACAGATGAGGAGTATGCTGAGGAACTGAAGAAGATAGAACAGCGTTTCGTGCCTTTCCTCAATATCTGTAAGGAACACAAGACGGCTGTGCGCATAGGCGTAAACCACGGTTCGCTCTCTGACCGCATAATGTCTCGTTACGGCGATACGCCAGAGGGTATCGTGGAGTCATGTCTGGAGTTTCTGCGCATCTGTAAGCGAGAGCAGTTCAATGATGTGGTGCTGTCCATCAAGGCAAGTAATACGGTGGTGATGGTGACCTCTGTCCGTCTGCTTGTGAAGGCTATGGAGAAGGAAGATATGCACTATCCTCTGCATCTCGGAGTGACTGAGGCTGGCGAAGGCGAAGACGGCAGAATAAAGAGTGCCGTTGGTATAGGAGCACTGCTTACTGAAGGCATCGGCGACACCATTCGTGTTAGTCTGTCTGAAGAACCTGAGGCTGAGATTCCTGTAGCAAAGAAATTAGTCGGTTTTATCGATGAATGTGCTGCAAAACGTGAGTCTGCACGCATAGAGAACGATACGCTTATCCTTGAATTCGACGAAGATAACACAGAGGACCTTCAACTGAAGGCTGCTATGTCAGCAGGTGCATTGCTTATTGACGGCAAGGCGAAGGAACTCACCATATATAATAAAGGTGAGGAGCAGAAGGAACTGGCTGACAGCATACTGCAGGCTGCTCGTGTGAAGTTTACCAAGACGGAGTATATCTCCTGCCCTGGTTGCGGCAGAACACTCTACGACCTTCGTGGTACCATAGCCAAGATAAAAGAAGCTATAGGCGAGGCATCAAAGCAGGACAAACGTTTCAACACCCTGAAGATTGGTATCATGGGTTGCATAGTGAACGGTCCTGGCGAGATGGCTGATGCCGACTTCGGCTATGTGGGAGCAGGACCAAACAAGATTTCACTCTACAAGGGCAAGGAATGTGTGGAGAAAGCTATACCTGAGGCTGAGGCTGTAGGCAAACTCCTTGCGCTGATAAAAGAAAACCTCTCATAACATCGACATA
>JAEEGL010880879.1_pt1 | contig 24697 bp, 21 predicted proteins | sample 9134231 | NCBI WGS metagenome assembly JAEEGL01 (sample SAMN16246548, study PRJNA631951) | gut metagenome | biome: gut microbiome; feature: rumen; material: fiber-attached | host: Bos | place: Iran: Karaj | collected 2018-10
CGTGGCCCCCTTCTGCACCCACGGCATGGGCGGCCTGCAGAACATCGGCACCGACATGGAGGCCCTGCTGAAGGGCGCCAAGGTCTTCCCCACCCTGCCCGTGAAGGGCGTGGACGTGGACCAGGCCGGGGAGAAGCTCTCTGCCTGGTTGAAGGAGAACGGCATCGCGTAAAGCGCAGTTTCTCCCCCGCATCGTTTTGAGATGACGCCGCATGATCCCGCAGCGCCCGGTCGCGCAGCCAGGGTCATGCGGCGTCTATTTATCATATCTCTACAAAAAAGAGCGATTTCAAAAGTAAGACCTGCTAAGAAAAGTCAAGCACAAAAATGAGATTCTTAATGAGCAAAAAAGGGTATAATAACCCTGGCCGTTGAGCGCTTGTATTTTCAAAGCGACGGCCTGCCTTATCCAACTCATGCTGACCAATGTGCGCATGGCCTCCATCATGATCCACAAGATCGACGCTGCCACGAAAAAAGGCATCTACGGCGTGAAGTTTGTTCTCTATGACGAGGGCAAGAACCCGCTGGGCGAGTACACCACCGATCAGGACGGCTACGTTTGGATCAACAGCGAATATCCCGCAGGAAAGTATTTCCTTCGGGAAATCAAAACGGCGGACGGTTATGTGCTGGACGATCAGTACAAGACCGTGTATATCGAGCGCGGCAGGACTGCACAGATCACCTGGGAGAATGTGGCCGTCACCGGGCAGATCCAGGTCCGCAAATACGCAGCTGATGCGAACGCGATTACCGGGCAGAATGCCGGCGACCTGCTGCCGGGTGCGGTTTATGAGATCACCAATGCCCGTTCCGGCGCTGTTGTCGAGTATATCATGACCGATGCACACGGCGTCGCTGCGTCCCGTCCGCTGCCCCTTGGCCGTTACTTCGTGACCGAGGTGAAGGCTCCGGCATATTACCAGGTCAGTGGCGAGAAAATGGTGGCCGAGATCGAGTATGCAGGGCAGATCATCAAGCTCTCCAGTTACAATAAGAGTGTGAAGCTCGGCGTGACGATCAAAAAGGTCGGCAATAAGGAAGTTATGCCGTTGAATACCATGCGATACGATTTTTCCGGTATCGGGAATACCTCCAATGTCGCATTGGACAATTTCTATTGGCACGACAGAATTCCCACGGATGCGACCAATGCAATCAGCCTGACAACCGGCACCTACAACCAGCGCCTGTATTACAGAGTCGTATTTAAGACGAATGTGAACGATTACAGGGTCCTTGCAAGCAACCTTTTGACCAGCACCAATTACGCTTTGGCACTCACTCCCGAGGCTCTTGGCCTTGGTATTGGTGAGTTCGTTACGGACGTCCGGTTTGAGTTTGGAACGGTCGCCAGCGGCTTTTCCTCTAATGCGAAACCCACGCTCCAGGTCATGGTGAAGGGGGAAGCGATCAACGGCTACAACATCATCAACCGTGCTGATGTGGGAGGCCAGTACCTTAACGAGTGGGAGACAGCATTTGCGCAGTGGCTTACCGTTGTCTATCGGCTCACAGATAACTCCCCGCTGCCCAAAACCGGATATTAAAGCCTTTGGCCGAAGAGTCCTCTATCAGGAAAAGGGGGAGACCGCCTATCCCGGCGGCCTCCCCTAAACCATGAAAAAGAGCAAGGGAAGTGTTGACCATAGAAGCCAGCACTTCCCTAACTCAATTCCCTTCCCTTTTTGGACTGCCATTCCAAAACACTCAGGTTCTTGCGGTTCCAATATGGCCTTTGACATTCATCTTTTCCGACAAGTCGTGAAGGCTTTTGACAAACTGAGCCTGGGAAATGGCTCCTCGTTCAAGAAACAACTCCAGCATCCTTTTTTTGCTCAAAATAAAGATGCTGATTCTTTTCGCTATATGAGAGCTTATCCCATCCTGCTTCCGCCAAAGCACATTCACCACCCTAACGATTTGCCTCTGATTATAGTCCATGCTCCTGTCTGATTCAATTACTACTTTCAAATGAAACTGCCAGATTTACGGCTTGAGGAAAGGAGGGAGTGGAAATGGAAGTAAAAAGCATGATCGCCATTGCTCTGGTTGTGTTTATCGTTGCGGGCCTGCTGTTCCTGGTTTCCAGAAAAAGAAAGAAGTAATACATGAGAGCCCTCGCAAACCATGAGGGGATCCTTCTGCAAATGCAGAACAAAGCACATAGACGAAGGGAGAGATTTGTTTGAAAGAGAAACGGATGGCTGGTGATTATGAGATTTTTCAGGCGACCGGCATCGGAGGGGAAGAGATCGTTATGGGGGAAAGCCCGAATGCCAAACCGAAAGAGCGGTATATGTGTGCTTACTGCACCATGAATGAGCTCTTTGCCCAGTATTCCGGCGTCATGGTCAGTGACGACTATGGCGAAATCCTGGAGCTGTTCAGTGAGCGCGTCCGGGAAGCGACTGAAAAACTCCGAGAAGAGCTTTCGCAGCCGGAGCGCGAGGGCATCGATGATCAGCCGGTGAAGAATACCGGGTTTATCCCCATTGAAAGCGAAGACGATTTGAAGGGCAAGGTCATTGTGATCCGAGAGGACGTGCTGAAGAGAGAGTATCGGCGGGCAACGCGACAATACCAACTCTGCACCGGGGGCTTTGGGGCTTCTCCGAACAGCCGGGGCTCCGCCTGTTTTTGCACCAACATCTACAGCGGAAAGGATTGGCGCTTCGAGCGTCAGGATGTACTTGGCATCGTAAGTGAGAAGCAGATGCCCGATTGGGTGAAGGCGCGCTTGAGCCGGCTGGAAAAGGAGAGAAAGCGTGACCGGGATGCGAGGTAAGTCGCTTTACCGGGTTTTATCCCTCGTGCTCGTGCTCCTGCTGCTTGGCGGACTGTCGCTGCCTGCTTCCGCTGCGGGCGATGAAAACTCTTTTTCCGACGCAATATGGAGAAATGGAAACTACAATTCCACCCTTGGCGATATGGCCGGGAGAAGGCTCTACGTTTACGGGATCGTGGACAGTTTTGCGGAGACGCCGGATAACGGGACGGACGCAGATTTGTACCTGAATGCTTCCGAAGCAGCCGGGAGGCTGAATGCTGCCCTGTATTTTTACCGGATGTTTGGAAAAGAGCCTTTGGGCGAATGCCCGTTCCCCGATGTCCCTGATGAATACATGGCAGCAGTGGCCTGGCTCTACGAAGCGGGAGTCATTAAGGGTATCGGAAACAATCTGTTTGGCGTGGGGAGTATCACCGAGTATCAGCTCTTGGTGATGCTCTCTCGTTATTTTGGCTGGGAAACGGAGGACAGAGAGACCCTGTACGACATAGCTGCGGACTATGGGTTGTTGCCGAAAGGCCTTGACGAAGATGTTTTTTCCTTTGGAGAACTCTATCAGATCCTTTCCTCTGTGTTGGATCGGCTTGCCCCGGAACGATGTGTCTGCGTTCGTCAGGAGATGAGCATTCCTACACGGTTGGATCTGACCGCTTGTTCCTATGAGGATGCTGTAGAACAGATCAAGACAGCGGTTCAATATCTTCCCGGCGCCATCTCTATCCTTTTTACAGAGAACTGCCCTGCGGAGGACATTTCAACCTTTTTGCTTCATTTTGACTGGAGCGAGGGAGACAAGGAATTGCCCATTATAGGGGCCTTGGACCGCTCATACTTGTCTCCCTACAGGTTCAGCAGCTACTCCGAGCGGCGATTCCGTCTGCAAGTGAAACACTATTCGGAAGCCTTTTGTTTCCGCGCCGACGCGCAGGACTGGTTTCGCGTTTATGAGGACAGAAACTACAGCGCGGCATTGCGAGCGTTTGAAAACGAGTATCTGTTTCCACTGCTTGATCTGGAGAACGATTACGAACGCATCTCAAAGGCTCATGACCTGCTGTGCAGTCTCGCTTCCTACGACTACTCTGAATACTACCATCAAGCTCGCAGCCAATCGCACAAGATCTTTGGCTTTATAGAAAACGGAGAGATCGTATGCGACGGATACGCTAAGACCTTTCAGTGGATGCTCCTTTTCCTCGGAATCGACAGCTATGAGGTGGTCGGAGTGGGCAACCGGGAGAATCACGCCTGGAACAAAGTGCTGCTGGACGGCAAGTGGTACAACGTGGATACGTGCTGGGACGATACCGGAAGTGACAGATTCTTTTTGCTGAAAAGCGATTCGTTTTTTGAGAAGCATCAGTATTGCTTTACGGACGGTTTTTCCAAAACGGCTTTTGCAAGTTCATATGATTACTAGAACCTGGAGGAAAAAAGAATGGATATGGCGATTCACATGATGACCCCGGAGGAACGGAAATACACCTACACGCAGAGCCAGCAGATCATCAGTCAGACAGGATGCATCGGCCATCTTCGCGCCGACCTCGGCAGCGGCGAGGAGTTTTTCTCTTCATGGGACGACCATCGCGGCGACCTGAAGACGCCGGAGTTCAAACGGGAGCTGGATCAGGTTATCAACGCACTGCGCTTTGGCCCGATGTATGTGGACAAGCACAACCGTATTCTTCAGGATGGGGATATGCTTCGCTTTGATGACGGAACGCTGGAACAAGTATGGACACTGGAAACGGGCGTCAAAGGGTTCAGCATCACCAATCCGGACTATCTGAAGAACCATCCGGATGCTGAAGAAAAGTACACGGCTCTGATTGCTTCCCCGATGCTGAACGGGCTCCGCAAGCTGCATGAAGCAGAAATCGAAGGACTGGAGCATCCGGAGGATCGGGAGAACATGGCCCTTGTGGGTGCAATTCTGGAGAGCCGGGATACCCTTCGCAGGTTCTGCTATAACACCACGGAGGCCAGCTTTGGCAACGACCAGGAATGGGGACTTCGGGTGAACACGCCGGACTATGCCTATCTCATGCGGCTCAATCCGAATAAGGGCGTCTACGGTCTCTATTGCTACTGCTACCGGCGCGACTGGCTGGAGCAGCACATGGAGGACGCCCGGCGTGGCATCCGTTTCATTGATCCGCACTATCAGGAACTGTTTCGTATCCCGGATGGGGATCAGATCCGCATCATTACGCCGGATGGAGAAAAGCTGGACCGGACGGCACGGTATATCGACGACTACCACGTTGAACTCGGCGGCGGCTTTGGCAGCAACCTTTACCACATCTGTGAGTTTGCCGAACGCATGGAGTACGCTGGGAATGAGGTGATCCCTCTGCGGTCTTCTCTGCCGGAAAGGTGCTTTGTCTATGTGGAATCCACCGACGAGATCGGTATCGTGGAGCGCGGTGAGATGGGATATCTGCCTGCCGCCGTAAAGCCGGAGCGCGGCGTGTCCCTGCGTCAGGGTGCGGATTACCTGAATGAAGCGCAAGGCATCACAAAGGCCCAGGCCACCGCAATGAAAGCCGGTTCCCTGTGTGGCTGGGCGACCAAAGCGGCTGATCCCGCCAACTACAACGACCAAGGAGAGCTTCAAAAGCAAAAGCGGAAGGATCGGGGTGACGCCAGATGACGGACGGGGATCACCTCATTTGGAGCAACTATGACCTCGAGTACGAGGACTGGCGGATAGATCTGGAAGCTGAATACCCTGAGCTTTCCGAGAATGAACGCTTTTACAAAATGCTGGAGATCAACCAGGATCATCTGGACGATGAGCGTGCGAATCTCAACATCCAGCTCTCGCAGCCCATCCTTCTGATCGCAGATCTTGGCCTTTGGACCGGGCGGCACAGCGGGTACAAGGTGATCCTTAGCGGGAATATCCGGGATTGCCTGTACTCCGAGTACGACTACACGACTTGGTATGTGGATAAGCAGGGTGATTTCCGTTGCGACGATGTTCATCACGACGGCACGAATCACTATCTGTACCGTGTTTTCAAGGATAGTGCCACCGAGGAGCAGCGTGAAGATCTCTGTGACAAAATCTATTGCGGTATCGCAACCAAAGCGGATATTGACAAAGTGACCCGCCGCCTTGGAGATGAGATCGGAAAAGTGTACGGCTGGGTCTTCCCGCAGCACGGGGCCGCAATTCGGCAGGAAGCGAGGTAACATTGGATAAACGATCTGCAATCTGCAACTATCTGAAAAAGCACCATAGCGGAAAGGAAACCGCCGTTTTCAGCCGTGAGCTGGAACGGCTTTTTTCATTGGATGGAAGAGCTCTGCGCAGGATAATCCATTCCCTGCGGCAAGACGGGCACCCGATCTGCGGAGATGTGCACGGTTATTATTTTGCCGAAAACTCCGGAAACCAAGAGGTAATCAAACCCGAGCCGTGCAGTTTCCAGATGCGGGCGACATATGCCTCGCAGGGAAGAATAAGGACGATCCATGTATCCGTCAGAAGCGATGGACCGGGGTCCGTGAACGTCCGAGTCACCTTGGAATAAGGAGGTCAGGCCCATGCCAAGCAAATACCGAACCGTTTCCGAGCTGGCGGCGCAGACGGCAAAAGAGATCAGTTCCAATGCCGGACGGTATATGGACTTTCTGACCACCGCCGCCAACAATTATAAATATGCGTTCCGAGAGCAGGTCCTTATCTACTCCCAGCGCCCCAATGCTACGGCCTGTGCGGAGATCGAAACTTGGAACCGTCTTGGCAGGTGGATCAACAAGGGCACGAAAGGCATTGCCCTTCTTACCGAAGGCCAGGACAAGAAGTATAGACTTCGCCATGTGTTCGACTTGGCGGATACCAACAGCCGCGCAGGAGTCGTCGTCTCGGTCTGGCAAATGGAGCGCCGGGACCAGGCAGCAGTTCTGGAAGACCTCTCCAACGCCTTTGCAGAGGTAGACACAGACCGGGGTTTTGCAGACGGTCTCATGCAGATTGCCCGTGCGGTCGTGGAGGACAATCTGCCGGACTATCTCTCCGATCTGAACCGAGTCAAAGAAGGCAGCTTTCTGGAAGAACTGGACGATCTGAACACAGAGGTCTGGCTGAAAGAGACCATGACCGCGGGCGTGGGATTCATGCTTATGACCCGCTGCGGCATCGACGCCAGGGACTACTACTTCCCCGACGATTTCCACCACCTCTTTGACTTCAATACGCCGGAGACTGTTTCCATCCTTGGTGAAGGCACCAGCGACGTGGCTGAAGTCGTGCTTCGAGAGGTTGAAAGCACGGTCAAAGCTCTGCGGAGAGAAGAGAAAAAACGGGATCGCACATTTGCAGACACCGGGCGGTCAGGAGATAATGGCCGCAGAAACGATGAAAGGAGCGATGAACATGGAACTGACCTATCGGAAGGAGGGCGATTACCTGCTGCCCAACCTCGAAGTACCGGACAGCCCGAAGATCGGGAAATATGGGATGCTTCGTCGAGACTTCCTGCGGAAGAGCCACAGCGGGATCTATACTGGGATGCTTCTGCGCGGGAGCCTGAACGCGCATCTGGAGGAGATCGACCGGCAGGCGACCGAAATGATGGATCGTCTTATGAGCCGGATGGCGCAGCAGGAAGGCGTGAACGAGAGCTTGAAAGCAGCGGAGCAGATGCAGTGGGTCGCCCGGATGAACAACATTCACCAGAGGGCCGAGGAGATCGTGCTGAGCGACCTGATCTACTCCTGAGCGACGCAGAGCCGGAGGAAATCGCTGAAGCATCGGCTGCGGTCCTGCAGCCCAGCGGACATGATTTCAACGCTCCGGGAGATATTCCGTATTACTATCACAGTGCCGAAAAGCAGGAGCTTCTCCGCATCAGCGATGCCCTGAAAGACCATAGAGTGACGATTGCCGCGTACTTTGCCGACCATGAGGACAGCAAGGAACGCGGCAATTTCATTAAGAGCTACTTCGACAACACCTATGTTGAGAAGATCCTCGCCAACGGCCAGCGTGTTGGCTACCGCGCCTGGGACGATGTTCTGACCATGTGGCGCGGGTCCTATCTCAGCCGCGAGATGGAGGTCTTCATGCACTGGGAATCCGTTGCAGCTTCTGTCTATGGAATGATCCTGATGGACGAATGGCTGGATCCGGATGAGCGCCCGCTTCCCTCCGAGGGAGAGCAGCTGGCCCTCATTGAAGCAGCACAGGCTGAAAAGGACAACGCATTTGTGCTTCCGCAGGCAGCCATCGACTATGTGCTGGCAGGCGGAAGCGGCGTTTCTCAGGGCAAGTTCCGTATCTATGAGCAGTTTCAGCTGGGCGAAAGCACCGAAGACAATGTGAAGTTCCTCAAGAACGAATACGGCATCGGTGGCCGCTCCGATGCCATTCCCGGTACGGACATATGGGAGGATCACGACGGCAAGGGCATCACACTGAAACGCGGCATCCGCTCCGGCGACCCCTCTGACACCGTGACGCTCACATGGACGAAGGTGGAAAAGCGCATCAGGGAACTCATCACTGCTGACCGCTATCTGAACAGTGCGGAGATGGCCGCCTACCCGAACTATTTGCGCGGCCAGGTGGCCCGCAGAGAACGGGCCAGGATCGTCGATGAGTTCAAGGCTGTTTCGGACGGCTTTAAGGATTATCTGCGGGATATGGGTGCGGAAGATCCGCTGCCGGATCGCTGGATACTGGCATCCTGTGCATCTTCCTTTTCTGTCGGAGAAAAGAAAACCTATGTCCGCGATGCGGGAGGAGATTTCATCCTTCCTGCCATGCGGGAAGCTCTGCAGGTCATCATTGATGAGGGCGTATCCCCGTATGTGGATCGGGCCGAATACCTCATGGATGGGCTTTCCGGTCCACTGGCCTTCGGGCTGGAACCCACCGACGCGGATCTCAATCCGCCGCCCCCGCCGAAGAAAGAGTACCGCATCAATACCGGAGATACCGTGTGGATCGGAGCGCGGGAGTATGAGGTCATATTCCTCGGTTCTGAGAAGGCTGTCCTGTCTGATGCGAAGTTTCCGATGATGCAGGAGGAGTATTCGCGCCAGGACTTCGACCGTATGGTCTCGGAGAATCCCATGAACGACCGTTACCTCCAGACCATCGAAGACCCAGAGCAGCAGTACGATCTCGGCTACGGTCATATGGGGAACGGCCTCACGGTATGGAACCGTCTGGAGATCGAAAACGGCGACTACAAAACCATTGCCCATATCGATGAGAACCGCGGCGTGACCTTCTATGACGCCGGACTCCCCGATGCAATCAGGGCACGGATTCTGGAGGTTGCCAGAACGTCGGAGATGACCATCTCGGAAACGCAGGATGTGTCCGTGTTTACGGTTCCGGCGCAGGAGCCGGAGCAGCAAAAGCCCGGCAACGCTTTATGGCAAGACTATACGCGTATCCGAGAAGAGCAAAACGAGGCCATCGTATTCTATCAGGTGGGGGATTTCTACGAGGTGTTGGGCGAAGACGCCCGGATCGTAGCAGATGCCCTGGACATTGGCCTGACTACCTGCAATGTCGGCTTGAAAGACCGTGTTCCCATGTGCGGCATTCCGACCGGCAGCGGAGACACGCCGCTGGTCATGCTGACCGACCGAGGCCATGATGTTGTGCTGGTGGACGATCAGGGGGAAATCTATCCCCTTGGTTCCAATCACAAGGAAGCGCCTGTTAATTCCCGCCCGATTGGCCGGGTGGACTATCTTGGCACGGATGGCAAGATTCAGTACAGCGTTGAGTACACGGATGAAGACCGCTTTGTGCGGGACATCAAAGACGACAATGTGTATGGCGTTCCCATGGCCATTACGGTCTATCGGCAGCAGAACGGCAGCTCGATCTCTACAGACTTTATCAGTCAGCTCGATCCGCCGCCGCAGAGCTTTGAAGTGGTGGACTATGAAAAGGTGCGCCCCGAAACCCTGCTTGACCGTGCAAAGAAGCTCATCAACGAATACAGCCAGCGGGATTTTGAAAGCGAGGCGGACTTCTCCGACCTGACGAAGATCGGTCTTGCCTACACCGAAACGGAGGACGAAGGCATCCCGGTGGAGGCCGTGGCGGATCTCGTCAACTGCCGAATCAACCGCTATGTCAATGGCAAGCTGGTAGACCGGCTGGAGTACGACTCGCTGGCGGAAATGATCTCCTCCGAGCTGGCGTATATGGACTTCAATGAGCTTGTCTCCTTTACCGATGAGCAGATCGAGCTGGGACGACAAGAAGCTGACTCCGCAGCCGAGCAGCCAGCATCATCGGAAAGCCGCGTAGATGAAATGCTCCGACAGGCGATGCTTGCAGCAGATCTGGCAGAGCAGTCCGGGCAGAATGTATTCGCATTTGAGGGAGGCAATCCGGAACCAATCAATGCTCCGCGGGAAGTGAGGCCGATACCGACTGAAACAGAGATCGCTTCTCCGCCACCGGCACCGAAGCCCCGTGGCAAAATCGCCCCCTCGCTGCTGTACCCGGAGATCCCGTCAGAAAGACGCTTTGACTACCGCATCGAAAATGACGATCTCGGTGTAGGAACGCCGCTGGATCGGTTCTATCGAAACATTCGGGCAATCCAACTCCTGAAGAAGTTGGAGTCTGAGGAAAGGCTGGCATTGCCTACCGAACAGGGGCTCTTGTCGGAATACGTCGGCTGGGGCGGTCTACCGCAATTCTTTGAGGAGGATAACGCCCATTACGGAGAACTGAAATCGGTGCTGACCGATGAAGAGTATGCTTCGGCAAGAGAATCGTCCCTGACCGCGTTCTACACCCCGCCCGTGGTGATCCGTGCTATGTATAAGGCATTGGAAAATATGGGTTTCCGACAGGGCAACATTCTGGAGCCGAGCTGCGGCGTCGGCAATTTCCTCGGGATGAAGCCGGAAAGCATGTCTGACTCCAAAATCTACGGCATCGAGCTGGACAGCATCTCCGGGCGCATTGCGCAGCAGCTCTATCAGACTACATCCATCGCTGTTCAGGGCTTCGAGCAAACGGAGCTCCCGGACAGCTTTTTTGATGTGGCCATCGGCAATGTGCCCTTTGGTGACTTCAAGCTGTCGGATAAGCGTTACGACAAGTACAAGTTCCTGATCCACGACTATTTCTTTGCCAGGACGCTGGATAAGGTCAGGCCGGGCGGAATCGTGGCATTCATCACCAGCAAGGGAACGCTGGACAAGGCCAATCCCAACGTGCGGAAATACCTTGCACAGCGTGCTGATCTGCTCGGCGCGATCCGCCTGCCCAACGACACCTTCAAGGCGGCTGCCGGCACGGAGGTCACGTCAGACATTCTATTCCTCCAGAAGCGAGACACCCTTACCGCCGCAGAGCCGGATTGGGTCCACCTCGGCACCGATTTGGGAGGCATCACCATGAATCAGTATTTCGTGGATAACCCGGATATGGTGCTTGGCGAGATGAAAGAGGTCAGCGGCCCCTTCGGACCGGAAACCGCCTGCGTTGCCTACGAGGATCAAGACCTGGGTGAATTGCTGTCGCAGGCCATCCAGAACATCACCGGCAGTATCCGGGAATATGAGGTGGATGAACTGGCGGATGAGGAAGAAGACAAGTCCATCCCTGCCGATCCGTCTGTCCGAAACTTCTCATATACTCTTGTAGACGGAGAACTCTATTACCGGGAAAACAGCCGTATGGTGCCAGTGGATGTGTCTGTGACCGGAGCAAACCGCATCAAGGGCCTGATTGCCGTCCGGGACTCTGTGAGAAGGCTCATTGAGTATCAGACGGAGGATTACCCGGACACCATGATCACCGCCGAGCAGGAAAAGCTGAATCAGGTCTACGATGAATTCACGGCGAAGTACGGCATCATCAACTCCCGCGCCAACAAGTCAGCTTTCAATGCGGACAACGCTTTCTTCCTCCTGTCCTCCCTTGAGGTCTTGGACGATGAGGGCAATTTCATCCGCAAGGCGGATATGTTCACGAAACGGACCATCAAGCAGCGCAGCGTTGTCACCCATGTGGACACGGCGACGGAGGCGCTGGCAGTCTCCCTGTCTGAGAGGGCAAAGGTAGATATGCCGTATATGATGGAACTGACAGGAAAGGACGAGCAGGAAATCTACGAGGACCTGAAGGGCGTCATTTTTCTGAATCCGACGCACGGCTATGGGAACAGCACCACCGAAAAGTATCTGCCCGCAGACGAGTATCTTTCGGGGAACGTCCGCGAAAAACTTAAATGGGCAATTCGCAGTGCAGAACTGGACCCGGATGATTTCACGCCCAATGTGGAAGCTCTGGAACAGGTGCAGCCCACCGACCTGACGGCAGCGGAGATTTCCGTGCGCATCGGCGCGACCTGGATTCCGTCAGACGACTATGAGCGGTTCATGTTTGAGCTCTTTGACACGCCATGGTGGTCCAGCCGCAACATTCACATCCACTACTCCGGCTTCACCGGCGAATGGAACATCGAAGGGAAATCCTACGACCGTTCCAATGTCCGAGCCAACAGCACCTACGGCACCGACCGCATCAACGGCTACAAGATCTTGGAGCAGACGCTGAACCTCAAGGACGTCCGTATCTTCGATTACCTTGAGGACGGCGAGGGACACAAGAGGCCGGTGCTGAATAAGAAGGAGACGGCCATCGCCCAGGGAAAACAGGAGCTCATCAAGCAGGCATTTCAGGAGTGGGTCTGGAAGGATCCGGAACGCCGGGAGCGGCTGACGAGACTTTACAATGAGAAGTTCAATAGCGTGCGTCCGCGAGAGTACGACGGAAGCCACCTTGCTTTGGCGGGCATCAACCCGGAAATCACGCTGCGGCAGCATCAGCTCAACGCCGTGGCTCGTGGCCTTTACGGCGGGAATGAGCTTCTCGGACACGTCGTAGGTGCCGGGAAAACCTACACGATGGTTGCCATTGCGCAGGAGGCTAAGCGTCTTGGACTCTGCCAAAAGAGCCTGATCGTCGTGCCGAATCACCTCACGGAACAGTGGGGAGCGGAGTATCTTCAGCTCTACCCCAGCGCCAATATCATCGTGGCGACGGCAAAGGACTTTGAAACCAAAAACCGCAAACGTTTCTGCGCCCGTATTGCCACAGGCGACTACGATGCGGTCATTATCGGGCACTCTCAGCTCGAAAAGATACCTCTTTCCTATGAGCGTCAGGCATACTACCTGGAGCAGCAGATGGATGAGATCATGGAGGGGATCGCCGAGCTGAAAGAAAACCGGGGCGACCGTTTCTCCATCAAGCAGATGGAACGGGCAAAAAAGCAGGTGCAGGCAAAGCTGGACAAGCTGAACGATCAGAGCCGGAAGGATGATGTCGTGACTTTTGAGGAACTCGGCATTGATAAGCTCTTCATCGACGAGGCGCATTATTACAAGAATTTGGCTGCGTTCACAAAAATGCGTAACGTGGGCGGCATCAGCCAGACGGAGGCGCAGAAGTCCAGCGACCTGTATATGAAGATCCGCTATCTGGATGAGCTCACCGGAGGCCGGGGCGTATGCTTCGCCACCGGCACCCCGATCAGCAACACGATGGTAGAAATGTATACCATGCAGAAATACCTCCAATATGATGCACTGAAAAGGAACGATCTCATCCACTTCGATTCCTGGGCGTCTACCTTCGGCGAAACCGTGACCGCCATTGAGCTGGCTCCGGAGGGCACCGGATACCGGGCAAAGACCCGATTTGCCAAGTTCTATAACTTGCCGGAGTTGATGTCCATGTTTAAGGAGTGCGCGGATATTCAGACGGCGGATATGCTGAACCTCCCGGTGCCCAAGGCCAATTACCACAATGTTGTGCTCAAGCCCTCGGATTTGCAGAAAGAGATGGTGGCAGACCTGGCCACGCGCGCAGAGCGTGTGCGAAGCGGCATGGTCAATTCCTCAGAGGACAATATGCTGGTCATCACGAACGACGGCAGGAAGCTGGCGCTGGATCAGCGGCTGATGAATGAAATGCTGCCGGAGAGTGAAACTGGAAAGGTTGCCGCCTGCGCGCAGAACGTCTATGAAATCTGGCAGAGAACGATGCCGCAGCGGTCCACCCAAATGGTGTTTTGCGACCTCTCGACGCCTCATGGCGACGGGCATTTCAATGTGTACGACGCCATCCGCGACAAGCTTATCGAGAAAGGCATCCCCGCCGAAGAGATCGCGTATATCCACTCTGCGGGCACGGAGGTGAAGAAGAAGGAACTGTTCGGCAAGGTCCGAAGCGGTCAGATCCGCGTGCTCATAGGCTCAACGCAGAAGATGGGAGCTGGAACCAACGTCCAGAAAAAGCTCATCGCCTTGCACCACCTTGATTGCCCGTGGAGACCGGCAGATCTGCAGCAGCGGGAGGGCCGCATCATCCGTCAGGGCAACGAAAACCCGGAGGTGGAGATCTACACCTACGTCACGGAAAACACCTTCGACAGCTATCTTTATCAGTTGGTGGAATCGAAGCAGAAGTTCATCGGGCAGATCATGACCAGCAAAAGCCCGGTGCGTTCTGCGGAGGACATCGATGAAACGGCGCTCAGCTATGCGGAGATCAAGGCCCTGTGTTCCGGTAATCCGGAGATCAAAGAAAAGATGGACCTGGATGTGGCCGTGGCGAAGCTGAAGCTCCTGAAGGCCAATCACTTGAGCCAGAAGTACGCTTTGGAGGACAAGATCATCAAGGACTTCCCAAGGCTGATTTCCGCTTATGAGCAGCGCATTGAGGGCTACAAGGCGGATATGGACCGGCTGAAAGAAAACACGCACCCCAACGAGGACGGGTTCTCCCCCATGGTGATTGAGGGAATAACCTATACCGAAAAGAAAGCGGCAGGTTCGGCAATTCTGGAAGCCTGTCACAACATGGCGAGCCCCGATGCTATCCCGCTGGGACAGTATCGGGGCTTTGAACTGGAACTGTTCTTTGAGACCTTCAGCAAGGAGTACCGTCTGACCATGAAAGGGGCGCTCAGCCATACCGTTTCTCTGGGAACAGACATCTTCGGAAATATCCAGCGTATGGACAATGTGCTGGGAAGCTTTGAGGATCAGATGCACAACGCCGAGGCGCAGTTGGATAATGTCAGAGTACAGCTTGCCAATGCAAAGCACGATGTGGAGCTTCCATTCCCACAGGAAGAAGAACTGAGGAAAAAGCAGGCTCGGCTGGACGAGCTGAACATCTCCCTGAATATGGATAAGCGGGAGAATGAGATCATTGACGGAGACCGTGAGGAAGATGAGCCTGATGGCCGCAGCACAAAATCCAGAGAAAGATAGGAGGCAGTGATCTATGACGCTTGGAAGCCGGATAAAGAATTTCCGCAAAAGAGTCGGCATGACACAGCGGGAGCTTGGCGTGGCGGTCGGCTTTTCGCCCTTTACCGCCGATGTCCGTATCGCTCAATATGAGAATGGGAGTCGAAAGCCAAAATCGGGAATCCTCAGCAACCTCGCCGCCGTCTTTGGTATCTCCACCGCTGTAATGAACGTGCCGGACATTGAAAACAAGGCGACGCTCATGCAGACGTTATTTTCGATGGAGGATCGCTACAGACTCAAACCGATTCGCTTTGACGGCGAGACCTTTCTTTGCGTTGATGTGCTGAACGGGTGTGATGGCAAGGGTTTGAACGCTCTTTTGGGCGAATGGCAGCAGCAGCTCGCAAAGCTGGATCGCGGCGATATTACGCCGGAAGAGTATGACCACTGGCGATACAACTACTCCTGAATGCCGAGGCGGGAGCATCCTGGCTCAACCCATAATGATGGCTCATTGCTGCTGATCTTCTTCCCCGAAAAGATTACCAGGGAATTCGTCGTCATCTTCTGCCCGCATTTCATCATATTGCCGTTGTGGGAGAAGATAATCCGAAACGTAAGCCCGCCGCGCGGCAGAATGTGCCCCTTGCCTTTTCCGCTGATAAGAGTATAATAATGACAGTTCGGAGGTGTTGTGCGTGGCAGGAAAGGATATCTCAGAAAAGATATTGGAATCCTATAATGACGTGTTTGCGGATATCGTCAACGTGCTATTGTTTGATGGGCAGCAGGTCATCCACCCGGAAGAACTGGAGGATCAGGCTCCCCGCAGTGCTTACAAAGCGGATGGAAAGCTTCGAGAAATGGAACGGGACGTGGCGAAACGCTGGACGAAGAGCAACATCCGAATCGCATGTGTCGGTCTGGAGAACCAGACGGAGCCGGACGCGGATATGCCGCTGCGGGTCTACAGCTATGACGGGGCGGAATACCACGCACAGCTGCGCAGTGCCGGACCGCGTTATCCAGTGGTGACGTTGGTGCTGTATTTCGGGCATAAGAAGCATTGGGACAAACCGCAGACACTGTATGAAGCGGCGAACGTTCCGGAACTGTTCCGACCCTATGTGCCGGATATGAAGATCAATCTCTTCGAGATCGCCTGGCTGAGCCGGGATCAGGTGCAGAAGTTCCAAAGCGATTTCCGCATCGTGGCGGATTATTTCGTACAAATGCAGGAGAGCGGCGATTATGAACCGAGCCGCGAAAGCATAGACCATGTACAGGAGACACTGCAGCTTTTGAGCGTCATGACAGGTGACCATCGGTTTGAAGAAGCATTTGAAGAGGGCGCCGGGAAAGGAGAGGCGAGAAATATGTGTGAAGTCCTTGACAGAGTGGAAGCCAGAGGCAAGGCAATTGGCACGGAGATAGGCAAGGCAATTGGCGAAGAAAAAGCAAACATCGCCAACATCCGCAGCCTGATGAAGAACCTCAAGATGGATTCCAAACAGGCTATGGATGCGCTGAGCATTCCCGCATCCGCGCGGGCAGAATACGAGGAAAAACTGAAGCAGTAAACCGGATGATACAGTGAACGATCGGGCATAACAGTTTTAACATCACGGCAGATGGCCCTCAGTTTGAAAAAGCGCTTGAAGACAGTGCCGGTACCAGAGAGGCGAGAAATATGTGTGAAGTCCTTGACAGAGTGGAGGCCAGAGGTAAGGCAATTGGCGAAGAAAGAGCAAACATCGCCAACATCCGCAGCCTGATGAAAAACCTCAAGATGGATTCCAAGCAGGCTATGGATGTACTGAACATTCCCGCTTCCGTGCGGACGGAATACGAGGAAAAGCTGAAGCGGTAAGCCGGATGAAATGAAGAGTGATCGGGCATACCCGGTCAAGGAATAAAGCGTGCTGAAAGGGCATGGTCAGTTTTATGGGCTGACCACGCCCTTTTCTCATTCTTCGTTAAAACGCCTTCCTCTGCAAGAAGGTCTATAGAAACGAACGATAGTCCACAAAGAGATGCTCTGACCTGACCATAGGCAGAAAACTCGTGAGGGTAATCCGGAATAACTTGAGGGAGAGATCAGAACAAATGTCCTATGTTTCACCGGAGGCCATCCGGCAGGCAAAGCAGATGGACCTCCTGACCTACCTGCAAAGCTATGAACCAAATGAGCTTGTCAAGCTCTCAGGGAACACCTATTGTACCAGACAGCATGACAGCCTGAAGATCTCAAACGGAAAATGGCACTGGTTCTCACGCGGTATCGGCGGAAGGACAGCACTGGACTATCTCATCAAGGTTCAGGACTACTCCTTTTCCGATGCGGTGGAAACCATCATTGGCAGGGCGGCAAGCAGGCCGCCCATTTTTCATGCCCAAAAGCCCACGCAGGAGCGCCGATTGCTTTTGCCGGAACGCAACGGCAACAACGACACGGTAATGAAGTATCTGATCGGGCGCGGCATCGACCGTGAGATCATCGACTACTGTATAACCCGCCAGATGCTGTATGAGTCTGCGCCCTATCACAATGCCGTTTTTGTCGGCTATGACATGGAAGGAAGAGAACGCTATGCGGCGCTCAGAGGGACTCTTGGAAACTACAAGGGTGAGGCAAGCGGCAGCGACAAGCATTTCTCATTTCTCCTGGCCGACGACCCGAAAGCAGAGCGCGTTCACCTGTTCGAGAGCGCAATCGACGCCATGAGTTACGCGACTTTGCTGAAGATAACAGGCCGGGATTGGAGGCAGGCTCCGCTTCTCTCATTGGCTGGTGTATTCAAAACGAAGAGAGAGAATGTCGTTCCTGTGGCGCTGGAACGATTTCTGTCGGAGCATACGAAGGTCAACACGCTGCTGCTCCATCTGGACAACGATGAGGTAGGTCGTGGTGCTGCACAGGGCATAATCGGCGGACTTGGAAAGAAATACAGGGTTATCGACTGTCCTGCGCCTGAAGGAAAAGATGTCAATGAATATCTGATGATGCGAAGCGACCGCCACCGAAGAAAAGAGGAAAGAGTACGATGAAAAGCTATGATGTTGCGATCCATGAAAACCTGCAAATGATAGTGACCGTTCAGGCAGACTCGGCGCTGGAAGCGGAAGAGATCGTAAAGGACCGCTGGAAGAACGGTGACTATATCCTTGATGCAGATCATTTCACCGGCGTGGAGTTCAAAGCTGAACTTACGCCAAACCGTGACCGCGGGAGGTGAGAAACAGTGCAAATCAGGATCTACCAAATCAATATGGAGCGCGACCAAAACCGAGTCGCCTTCGAGAGCCTTGACCTTCTGGAGCAGTATCAAGGCAGCACAAGAATCGACAGCTCCATCTATGACCAGATTTATGAAGGCGACGTAGACTGCGCCGGACTTGAAGACGTGTTTCGGATGTTCAACCTGGACCATCCGGAAGAGTATCATGGGCGGTCCCTTTCGGTTTCCGACATCGTGGAAATCGTGCAAGCGCCAAAGCTCAAACCTGGTTTCTACTTCTGTGACAGCATAGGCTTTAAGCAGATCGAGTTTGATGCAGAGGCCGTACAGGTGCCCACAGAGGATACCATTCGCGTCGTCCTTCTGGAACCGGGCAAGCTGGCCAGAATCACGGAGATCGGACGCTCACTGGAGAAGATGCAGGCCGTTGTCGGCGGTGACATTGAAGCCTTCTATCCGTTTGAAGAAGAAGTCTGCATCGTCTGCAATGAGGAAGGCAAGATAAACGGTATGCCTCTGAATCGAGCGATCCGCGCAGAGGAGACCGAGGTGGATATGAGCTATGGAGAACTGGTCTCAAAGTTCCGGGAAGCAGAGCGCAGAGGGGATGGAAAACATGTGACTGGTTACGTTGTCATCACTGAGGACAGCTTCAATGAACCCTATCCTGTGGAATCCCGGACTTATGAGGTCAGCAGTAACAATAAGGCGTTCCAACCCAATATGGGCGGTTACTCCATCTATGCCTCTGCTGTTGACGGCAGTGACCCGATGGTCCGCCTGGAACGATATCTTGCAGTTGAGAAGGGCGGAGAGAATGGCTGGAAGATCGAACGCTGCTATATGAAGGAGCAGGGCCGCGAGATCCTGGAAATCATCGCCGGACCCTGCTTCCTCTGCGACTGTTCCGGCGATCACTTCGGGAGCCTGAGCGAAGAGCAGCTCAAGCGTTATGAGGCAAAGTACAGATTGCCGGAGGATTTTATGCGTATTGGCGGCGAAGTGGTTGCTATCCCATATAAACCAAAGGATAAAGGCCGGGAGAGATGAGGAGGAATTCAGAGTGAAAAAGTTGATCGTTCAGGCTGCTGTTCCGGTGACGGCAAAGAGGACGGTGACCGGAGAAAGCATGCCGGAGAAGCCGACCGCAGAGAACGCCGTAAAGCCTGGACCTAAGTGTTATACCGTCGTGATGGAGGCAACCTCCGTGAAAGAAGTTCCGGTCAAGGCATTTTCGCCCGAAGCTGCGGAGGCGCAGGTGATGGAGATGTATAACACCTGCGATGTGCTCGACTTCACAGATGCCGACGTGATCCATGTAGGGCTCACCGCAGTGCCTGATGAAAACGCTTCAGAGGGTGACGAGGCAATGGATGACCTTATGGCCGGCTTTGTTAGGCTCATCCGTTCCACAGATGCTCCGGATGCTGTTATGGGGCATATGCTCAACCGCACGGTACGGGAACTGTATCGCGGTGAGAAAGACTAAAGGCTCTGCCGACGGCAAAAGGAGGATGGACGGTATGAAAGCCTACGGAGATATTTTGATCGTAGCAGTAGATGCCGGCTACGGGAATATGAAGACAGTCAACTGCTCATTTCCCACAGGGCTGACCATCTGTGCCGATAAGCCCTTTTTTACGGAGGATCTTCTGATTTACAACGGCCGCTTCTTCCTGATCGGCAGCGGTCGCAAAGAGTTTACCGGCCAGAAGGACGTGGACGAGGACTACTATGTGCTTACACTTGCGGCCATTGCAAAAGAAATGAGTACACAGCGGCTTACCGCAGCTAAGGTCCTGCTCGCTGTAGGACTCCCGCTGACCTGGTTCGTGAAGCAGCAGGCTGCTTATCGGGAATACCTGCTGAGAAACAGAACGCTGTCCTTTAATTTCAAGGGAAACGATTATCAGATTGAGATCGCGGACGTCATGGTATTTCCCCAGGGGTACGCGGCCATCGCAGAGCGAATCAACGAGTTCCGGGACGTGAATATCTGCGCCGACATCGGTAACGGAACAGTCAATCTTTTTCGCGTGGTGGATCGCAGACCGGAAATGAGATCCATGACCACCGAGGCTTGCGGGGTCAAAGATTGTGCCGTAGCGATGCGCCTTGCCCTCGCCAATCAGTATGACGGGGCAAAGGTGGACGATTCCGTCATTGAACGCATCATCCGTTCCGGAACTGCCCGTATTGACCGCGGTTATCTGGATGCGCTTGCAGCTGCAGCACGGGAATACACCGAAAGCCTTTTCCGCAGGTTCAGAGAATATGGTTACGATGAGAAAACCACGAGGCTCTTTATCATGGGCGGCGGAAGTTGTCTGGTTCGCAACTTCGGAGACTACGATCCGGAATCCGTTACGATCAACGCTGACATTCACGCTAACGCCAGAGGCTATGAGCTGCTTGCCTATGATCGGCTGAAAAAAGGCGGTGGAAGGCAATGAACTCCCGGCACGTAAAGGTGGTCTTGAATCCGGACCGGGACGAAGACAGGCGCATCCTGGATTATCTGCTGTATGCAGGCGAGCCAATGAGCAAGGTGTTCAAGGCGGCGATGCTTCAATACGTTGAGAACTCCAGGGATGCGGGCAGCCATGAAAAGCTGCTGAAGGACATCCGGGAGATCGTTCACGAAGAGCTTCATCAACTCCGGTTCTGCGAAGAAGGGTCGTTTTCTCAGCCGGCATCCAAAGCTGCTGATGAAGAGGTGGTTTCCCCACTGGATTTTCTGGATCAACTGGAGGAAATGGCCACTTTATAGGCGGAAAGTGGCCATCTTTTTTTACGCGACACTGCCTTTTTCCAGGACAGTGGCCACTTTTTTGCGATAAGTGGCCACTCTTCACCTTGATCCCTCTGCAGTGATCAAGCTTTGGCTGAAATCGGAATGCCATTGAGATCGGCATGGGTTGAGACACTCAAAATGGGGGGCGCAAGCCCCGATCACTTCAAGGGGGCAGAGTGGATGACGCAATCTTGACAAGCAACGTCTCGTGATATCACTCGACCGCTTGTTAGGGGCCGATGCCCCTAAGACCCCATTCCAAATCGACATCATCCCATTCTGACATTGTTATCTCGCTCGAACTGCCTTTCTCCTGATTCACAGATTCGTTTGATCGTCGGGTATAAGCATTCAGCGGACTCTCATTGAGAAGTAGGTCGCATAATCGACTTAATTCTAATTGGTCGGGAACACGGAAGCCGAAATACGCAGAGATGGGTCTCAAAATGAGTGGGAAGCTGTTCTCGAGGCATAAAGGAAGCTTTATAGTGAAAGAAGCAGTGCTGATTCCTGCGCCGTTTTTCCTTTTTTGGAAGGCAAAGGGTTTCAGAAAGTATACGCGAAACGAGACAAAGACCTGCATGGGCTGTTGAGAAAGAGGGTGTATCATCATGCTTTTATTTTTGCTCGGACTTATGATAGGCGGCGTCGTCGGCATCATAACCATGTGTCTTGTTCAGATCAGTCGAGATGAAAGAGAGGATGAAGACGAATGACAAGGAGGCCATGCGGCATGACGCTCCGATTTACACGGGCAGAGCTGGAGGCTCTGACCAAGAAGGCACGCAAAGCCAATATGTCCCGGGAGGGGTTTTGCAGAGCCGTTCTGAATGGAGCTGTCGTAAAGGAAGCGCCTCAAGCGGATGTTCCGGTGCTTTTGAGGGATGTGCGAAGGGTCGGTTACAACATTGACCAAATCCTGAAGGTCGCAAACTCCCAGGGCCTTGTGGATGTACCTAAGCTCAGAAGGGCTCTGGAAGAAAACCATGCGGCATCCCGGAACATTATTGAGGCATTCACCGTGAAGGACAGTTGATATGGCCGTTACATCCATCTGGCCGATCAGCAGGAAGCCGTCTATCGTCATTGACTATGCCCGGAACCCGGAAAAGACGGTAGAGCAGAGTGCCGAGGCAATGTCCTCCCTTCATAAGATCAGCGGTGTTATCGAATACGCCGCTGATGAGATGAAAACGGAAAAACGCTCCTATGTGACCTGCATCAACTGCGGTTCTGAAAGCACAGCCGCACAGGAGTTCATGGAAGTAAAGGCCATGTGGCATAAAACTGACGGACGGCAATGCTTCCACGGATATCAGTCTTTCAAAGCGGAAGAGGTTGATGCCGAGACCGCTCATGCTATCGGCGTAGAGCTCGCCACAAGGCTATGGGGCGAGGATTTTCAAGTTCTTGTTGCGACGCATTGCAACACGGGGCATTATCATAATCACTTTGTCCTGAACTCTGTTTCCATTACAGATGGGCACCATTTTGATAACACCAAGGCAGACTATCAAGCAATGCGGGATATGTCTGACGCCCTGTGCCGCAAGTACCGGTTGTCGGTGATAGAAAACCCGACAGGTCGAGGAAAGAACTATGCTGAGTATTCCGCAGAGAATAACGGCAAGCCTACCTATCGAGGCATGGTTAGGGCGGATATTGACCGCGCCGTCGCCGCCAGCATGACGCAGGAGGATTTCTTTTCGTTTCTGGAGAGGATCGGTTATGAACTGAAGCTGTACAAACAGGATGGCGGCTGGCTGGAGTATCCCGCACTGAAGCCGCCAGGCGCAAAGGGCTTCTTTCGCTTCCACAAGCTCGGCAAAGGTTACGACCTGGACGAGATCGGAAAGCGCATCTGGAAGAACCTGCATGGCCAGGAACCGTTCCCGGAGGAAGAACAGGCGGATGTCAGGTCCTATCGACACGAGAACCCGCCGCCGATCTATCAACGCAGAGAGCTTCATTTATACCGGCTCTATCTTCGCTACTGCTATGAGCTCCACATCATTGAGAAGCATCCGGCATCCGTACAGCGGGTGTCTTTTTTTATGCGCGAGGACCTTGCAAAGCTGGATCGCCTGGATGCAGAAACACGGCTGCTTGGAAAAAACAAAATCACCACCTATGCGGATATGACCGCCTATCAAGCAGACCTTCAAGCGAAGAGCGCTGAACTGGAAGTAAAACGCAAGGCGCTTCGGTATGAAGCACGGAAGTATCTGCGTCAGGATGACCCCACTATGGCTGAGGCTGTCAGAAGGCAGATTTCAGATATATCAAAGCAGCTCCGAGAACTGCGAAAGGAGATGGTTTTATGTGAGGATATCACCCTGCGCTCCGCTCAAACGCGGGAGGAACTGGAATGGCTGTTAGAACAGCAGGAGATCCAACGGAGAAAGGAGGAAAGCAGCAATGAGTTATTCAGGGGACGCAGCGGAGCAGGTGGTCCGAATGAGCTTGGAGGGCGTTGAGGTCGCCGCCAAGATCACCGGAACGGGCGCAAAGGAGATCGCGCTCTTACTCTATGCCGTCCTGAAGGATCAGAAGAAAACCAAGGGCAAAATGAGGCTCACGAATATGCTCCGCAGCGGGAAGGAACTGAAGGTCTTTGCCGTGCAGGACAAGGACCTGGTGAAGTTCTGCCGAGAGGCGAAGAAATATGGTGTTCTCTACTGTGTCCTTAAAGACCGAGACGCCACAGACGGCATTACCGATGTGATGGTTCGGGCTGAGGATGCCAGCAAAGTCAACCGCATCTTTGAACGATTCCAGCTTACCACGATGGATATGGCTTCCGTCCGCAGCGAGATCGAGCGCGCAAAGGCATCCCGCAGTGATGAGAAGGAAGTTCCTGAGCAGACCGGGCCGCAGCGCTCCAAGGAGGATGTTTTCCTGGATGCTCTGATGGCAAATCCGTCCAAAGCGGAAATGCAGACAGAAAACCCTACTTTGGGCCGGGCGGAGAAATCCTCTCGGTCCGAGCGTTTCTCAGAGCCCAAAAAACGGGGGCAAGCAATCGTGTCGCCAAGCCGGGAAAACGATGATCCCTATAAGCGTCCTTCTGTACGGGAACAGATGAAAGAGATCCGTGCGGAGCTTGAGGCGAAGCCAAAAAAACGGGACCGCGACCGCCAGCCCTTGGAACATCGGGACCCCGGCAGGAGAAAGAAAACAAAACGTAGAGAGGAGAAATAATCTATGGAATCTTTTGATGATCTGTTTGAGGAACTCGCTCAGGAGAAAACCGAGCAGCCGGAGCTTTCGCCCTTTGACATGGACGAGTACAAGGCCCGGAAGCAGCAGGAGCGGAGCGAAGTCTACGCCCTTCTGGACAGTACCGCTGAGGAGATCAAGGGCAGCGGCGAGATGCTCCAGACCTATCTCGATGTGCAGGCTCGCTTCGACCGGTATTCCGTCAACAACGCCCTCTTGATAACGGCGCAGATGCCGGAGGCGACCAGGCTGGCCGACTTTGATACCTGGAAGGACGCCGGTGTGAGTATCCAGAGAGGCGAAACGGCCATTTCCATTCTGGAACCCGGAAAGGAGTATGAGAAGGACAACGGCAGCACCGGCACCAGCTTCAACGTGAAAAAGGTC
>JAEEGL012831297.1_pt1 | contig 24697 bp, 24 predicted proteins | sample 9134231 | NCBI WGS metagenome assembly JAEEGL01 (sample SAMN16246548, study PRJNA631951) | gut metagenome | biome: gut microbiome; feature: rumen; material: fiber-attached | host: Bos | place: Iran: Karaj | collected 2018-10
GGAGGCAATTTTAATGAAACTTAAAAACATAAATAAAGAAGAACTTGAGACTATGTCATTTGATGATATAGCATATATAATATTAAAAGAAAAAGGCAAAAAGATGAAAGTAAGCGATATATTTAAAATAATATGCGATGCTTTAAACTTAGGAGATGCTGCTTTTGAAGCACAAATAGGTGACTTTTTTGCACTTATATCTACTGAAAAAAGATTCATTCAATTAGAAAAAGGATATATAGATTTAAGAGAAAATCATACATCTGAAATAAATATCAGTGATTTAGAAGATGATACTGATGAAGATATGCCTATGGAAGATATACAAGATGAAGACGAAGATGAAGAAGATGATAATAAGAATTATTATGATGATATAGATGAAATGGATGATGATACTCCTGATGATGACTATAAAGATTTAGTTATTGTAGATGAAGGGTATGAAGATGAGGTAGATTTATAGCTGGTTTTTCTTAAATATTAATAATAGAAAGGAAATAATATGAAAGAAAGATTAGATAATATAAATGAAAGATATAATTACTTATGTGAAGAATTATTAAAACCTGAAATATATGAAGATTATAAAAAAATGCAAGTAGTTCAAAAAGAGAAAAACTCAATTGAACAAGTTGTACAAACATATAAACATTATAATACTGTACTAGATGATATAGAAGCTGCTAAGGAAATGGCAAAAGATCCAGAAATGAGAGAATTTGCTAATGAAGAATTAGATAAGTTGCATGTTGAAAAAGAAGAATTAGAAAATAGATTAAAAGTACTACTTTTACCTAAAGATCCTAATGATGAAAAGAATGTTATTGTAGAAATAAGAGGAGCTGCTGGTGGAGATGAAGCAAATATCTTTGCTGGGGACTTATTTAGAATGTACAATAAATACGCTGAAAAACAAGGATGGAAATTAGAAATAACTCATGAAGTAGAAGGCGAAAGTGGAGGATACTCACAAATTGAATTCATGTTAAGTGGTGAAGCTGTATATTCAAAAATGAAATATGAAAGCGGAGCACATAGAGTTCAAAGAGTACCTGAAACAGAATCTGCCGGAAGGGTACATACATCTACTGCAACAGTACTTGTTATGCCAGAAGCAGAAGAAGTAGAAATAGAAATAAAAGATAGCGATATAAGAGTAGATATTACAAGAAGTAGTGGTGCTGGAGGACAATGTGTAAATACAACGGATTCAGCAGTTAGAATTACTCATATTCCAACTGGAATAATAGTTTATTGCCAAGTTGAAAGAAGTCAAATTAAAAATAAAGAAAGAGCTATGCAAATTCTTAAAACAAGACTTTATGATTTAAAGCAAAGAGAACAAGATGAAAAACTTGGTAATGAAAGAAGAAGTAAGATAGGTACTGGAGATAGATCTGAAAAGATAAGAACATATAATTATCCACAAAATAGACTTACTGATCATAGAATAAATTATACTGTTATGCATTTAGATAAAATAATGGAAGGCGACTTAGAAGATTTAATTGAAGCATTAATTGCTGAAGATGAAAAAATGAGAATGGAAGAAGCTAATGCTTAATAAAATTATTGAACTAGGAATATCTAAAAGAGAAGCAGAAGAGCTAATAAAGGTAAGTAACGATATTGAAAGAGATTATGAAAAACTAAAAAAAGAATATCCAATTCAATATCTAATAGGGTACGTAGACTTTTATGGAAATAAAATAAAAGTAAATGAAAATGTATTAATACCTAGATATGAAACTGAATTATTAGTAGAAAAGACTATTAAATATGCAAAAACTTTATTTAATAAGAAGCTAAATATATTAGATATAGGTACTGGATCTGGTGCAATATCTATTGCATTATCAAAAGAGTTAGATTCAAGTATAACAGCATGTGATATAAGTAATGAAGCACTTTCTATAGCAAAGTTAAATTCAAAAGAAAATAATTGTAATATTAAGTTTATTAATAGTGATATATTTGAAAATATAAATGATAAGTTTGACATCATTATTAGTAATCCTCCTTATATAAGTGAAGATGAAGAAATAATGAATAGTGTTAAAAAATATGAACCAAACCTAGCTCTTTATGCTGATGATAATGGATTATATTTTTATAAAAAGATAATTGAAGAAGCACATAACTATTTAAATAATAAATTTATAATTGCATTTGAAATAGGATGGCTACAAGCAAGTTCAATTAAAGATATTGCTTTAAAATATTTTAATAATTCAAATATAATAATAGAGAAAGATTATTCAGGCAAGGATAGATATTTGTTTATAATTAATGAATAATAATTAATAAAACCAACCAATATTAATATGAAAGGTTGGTTTTTAAATGAAAAAAATAATAATAATGCTTATTTCAATACTAATAGTTATAATGATTTGTGACAAGAAAGAGTATAATCTAACAGAAGATATGATTAGATTTAGAGTGATATCCAATAGTAATTCTATTAAAGATATTAGAATGAAAGAATTAGTTGTAGAAGAATTATCTAAAATATTATTTAATGATAATAATGACAATATTGATAGTAAAAGAAGTTTAATTATTAACAATATGAATAAAATAGAAAATAAGATTACCGATTTATTTAAATCAAAAGAATATAATAATACATTTAATATTAGTTATGGAATGAATCATTTTCCAGAAAAAAAATATAATGGAACTATTTTTCCAGAGGGAGAATATGAAAGTTTAGTAGTTGAAATAGGTGAAGGTAAAGGCAATAATTATTGGTGTATTTTATACCCACCTTTATGTATGATAGATGAAGACAATAACAATATAGAATATAAATCTAAAATAGTAGAAATAATAAAGAATTTGTTTTAGTGAAAAATAATCTATTTCATTGATAAAATATCAAATTAATAGTATATTATAAGTAGAAGGGAATTAGTTTTATGACAAAAATTTTAATAGATGGAAATCATATTTTATCAGGTGAAATACAAATTAGTGGAGCTAAGAATAGTGCTGTTGCATTAATACCTGCTGCTATACTTGCAAAAAGTAAAAGTGTTATTTATAATGTTCCAGAAATAAGAGATATAGATTATTTAATTAAAATAATGGAATTATTGGGATGTAAAATAGATCATAAAGATGATGCTTTATATATTGATTCTTCAAATGTAAAGAATGTTCCAATTCCAGAAGAATTAAGTGTTCAAATGAGAGCTTCTTACTATTTTATGGGAGTTTTACTTGCTAAGTTTGGTAGAGTAGAAATATCTTTCCCAGGTGGTTGTAATATTGGAGCAAGACCAATAGATATTCATATTAAAGGTTTCCAAGCACTTGGTGCAAATGTTGAAATAATTAAAAATAGATATATTATCACAGCTGATAAGTTAGTTGGTAAAAAAATATATCTAGATTTTCCAAGTGTAGGAGCAACAATAAATCTTATGTTAGCTGCAGTTGGAGCAGAAGGAACAACTATTATTGAGAATGCTGCAATGGAACCTGAAATAGTTAATGTAGCATCTTTACTTATTAATATGGGAGTTAAAATAAATGGTGCTGGTACTAAGACAATTGAAATAATTGGCAACAAAGAATTAGATAATGGTGTTGTTGAAGTTTTCCCAGATAGAATAGAAAGTGGTACATACATTATAATTGGAGCATTACTTGGAGATAACTTAAAAATAAAAGGTATTATTAAAGAACATATAGAAGCACTATTAATGAAAATTAAAGAGATAGGTATTAATTTTAAAATAGATAAAGATACTATTACAATTTCAAAATGTAACGAAATAAAGCCTACTTATATAAAGACACTTGTATTTCCGGGATTCCCAACTGATTTACAGCAACCAATGACAACTTTACTTACACAAGCACATGGAAAGTCGACAATAGAGGAAACTTTATATGAAAATCGCTTTAAAAATACATACGATTTAAATAGAATGGGTGCGATTACAAATATTTTAACACTTAACAAATTAGAAATTATTGGGCCAAGAAAATTAAAAGGAACAAATGTAATCGCAACAGATCTTAGAGGTGGAGCGTCACTATTAATTGCTGCACTGATAGCAGAAGGTAAAACTGAAATAGATAATAGTGAATACATTTTAAGAGGTTACGGAGATGTAGTTAACAAACTTAAAAATGTTGGTGCTGATATAGAAATAAGTGAGTAATAAATAATAAAAATAGTTAGTATTATTTAATAGGTGAAATATGAATATTAAGAAAATACTAATTATTTTTTTATTTGCATTTTTAATGGCTATCCTAATATATAAGAAGTATGATATTAAAGAAATTAGAGTGTTAATAATTGGAGAAAAATTAGATATATATAAATATACTGATTATTTTAAATATAATTATAATAGCGATTTTATTGAAGATAATGTAACTTATAAAAAATTAATTAATTATATAGAAAATAATAAAAACATATATAAGAAAGGAAATAGATTATTCTTAAATCAGTTAATACTTGATTCTGATATTATAATTATTAATTCAAATTACAATAATTATAAAATGGCTTGCAATAAAAATAGGAGAATATTAGAAGAATATATTGATAGAGAATTTAAATATTATTTAGAATTAAAGAATAAAATATCTCATATAACTAATGCTAAAATAATTGTGATAGGTAACTATTGTGATAATAAAAAAATAAAAGAACTTTATAAAAATGATAATTATATAAATATAAATGAACTTAAAAAGATTAACAATATAGATACAAATAAGCTTATATATAATGAAATAAATGTGTTAATAAAGCAAAAATAACTTGATTTTATATATAAAAGTATGTATAATACTCAATGAAGTTATTTCTATAACTTAATATAAGTTATGGCGAGGAGGATAAAATATGAAAAAGGGAATACATCCAGTACTAAAAACATGTAAGGTTAAATGTGCATGTGGAAATGAATTTGAAGTAAAATCAACAAAAGATGAAATACAATTAGAATCTTGTAATAAATGTCATTCATTCTATACAGGAAAATTTAAAACAGTTAAAACTGGAAACGTACAAAAATTCAAAGACAAATATGGAATCACTGATTAATAGTGATTTTTTTCTTATGGAGAAAATATGAATATAAATGGACAAGATATAAATATAGAAGATTTGTATGATCAAAAATATATGCATAAAGAAATAAAGAAAAATATATTTCTTTCTGATAATCAAATAAGTATACTTATGAGTTATGGAATTAATCCATATGAATGTTCTAGTATTGAAGATATTATTTTTAGAATAGAAGAAGTATTAGAAGATGAAAATGATGCTGATGATTTAGAAATGGTGGCATCTGAAATATCAGAATTTAATTATTATGCAAATACTAACAAGTAATTGAAAAGTTACTTGTTTTTTGTTATGATTGTATTATGAAAAATAAAGGAATGTTAATTGTAATTGTAAGTGGTATTGTAATAGTATTGGTGTCAATAATATATATCTTTAGCTTACGAAATTTTGATAAAAAAATACTTAATAATAAGTGGTATCACTATGATAGTAGTAATGGATATTCTGATGTTTTATTTTTTAGAGGAAACGACCTATATATTTATAAAGCAAGTAATGATTCAAAAACCGATGAATATACTTATTGCAAAAATTATGCATATAACAAGAGTAGTAAGACTATAAAATTAGATTGTAGTAAAAATATAGTAATTAAAAGCTTAAAAGATAATAAAATAATAGTTACTATAAATGGAAAAGAATATTATTATTTTAGTACATTAAGTGAATCAAGAAAATATGAATTTAAAGAATATTTTGGTAAAACAATTAATGAGTATAAAAATAGTAAAAAAGCAACTCTCGATGTAATCAAGGTTAATAAAAGTGAACTTAAAAATTTGGTTAATGGAAAAGAGTATTCAAAAATAATATTCACAGGAGATAACTGTAGCGCTATAGAATGTGCATTATTGAATGATGTGGTTGAAAAATGGATTAGCTATTCTAAGAATGTTTATTATATAAATTCAAATGAATTAGATGAAATAGATTTAAATAATATGAATAAGTTAAATAAAGATTTTAAAGAAGATATTAGTGAATACAATGATATATATCCTAGTGTATATGTAGTTAGTAATGGAAAAATAATTGATAAGTATAAAGTAATATGTACGGGATTAAACTGTTCAACATATTATAACAAATAAAAATGACACAAATTTCACAATATTTTCATAATCAAATATTATATTATATTTGAGAGGTGAAAGTATGAAAGTACTTATTGTTGATGATGAAAAATTAATAAGGGATGTAATTAAGGAATATTGCATTAAAAGTGGATATGGAGTTTTAGAAGCTGAAAATGGAAATGATGCTGTTGAAAAAGCAAAAGAGGCAAATATTATAGTAATGGATATAATGATGCCTAAGATGGATGGTTATTCAGCATATAAAATAATTAAAGAAAAATATAATACACCTACAATAATATTATCTGCTAGAAGTGATGAATTAGATAAATTAACTGGTTTTGATCTTGGAATTGATGATTATATGACAAAGCCATTTAGTCCTAAAGAACTAATGGCTAGAATAAATGTAGTAATTAAAAGATATAGAGGAGAAGAAGATGTATTTATTTATGGAGATCTAAAAGTTGATTTTTTAGGTCATGCAGCATATGTTGGTGGAAAACAATTAGTTCTTACTCCAAAAGAATATGATTTGTTAGTTTATTTTGTTAACAATAATGGTATAGCACTTTCACGTGAACAACTATTAAACAAAATATGGAATTATGAATACTTAGGTAATGATAGAACAATTGATACTCATATTAAAATGTTGAGAAACAGCTTAGAAAAATATAGAAATCTAATTACTACGGTAAGGAGAATGGGATACAAATTTGAAGCAAAGTAAAAGAAACATTAAAAAAATAGTATTATTAAGCTTGATTGGATTTTCAAGCTTTATTTTGTTATTTGCTTTTTTAGTACAAATAGTATTATTAGATAAATTTTATAGCTTATATAAGAAAAATCAAGTTGAAAATATAAAGAATTATATAATTAATAATAAAATAGTTGACAAAGAGAATTTAGAAAGTTTAGCATTTAATAATGGAATATGTATTTCATTATATAAAGAAGATAAAAGTGGTAAAGTAATTAATATTACTAATAGAGGGTGTTTAAAAGGTAGCATAAAAAATAGTGAGACATTTGTAAACAATTTTGTATATAGTAATGATAATGAAAAAGAATTAATTATAAAAGGGAAGAAGAAAGAAAAAATAGCCTTAATAAAAGGAATAAAAGTAGATAATTATTCTGTATTTTTAAATGCTGAACTAATACCTATGGATACATCTATAAGTGTTCTTAAAAAGCAATTTACATATATAGCAATAGTATCATTATCTATTTCTATATTATTAAGTTACTTACTTTCTAAAAGTATATCGAAGCCAATAGTAGAGTTAAGTGATTCAGCTAAACAATTAATGAATGGAAAGTTAGATGTATCTTTTGATGTTAAAACAAATTTAGGAGAAATAAAAGAACTTGCTAGTACATTAGAAGTCGCTAAAAACGAATTATTAAAAATAGCTGAACTAAGAAATGATCTTATGGCTAATGTAGGGCATGATTTAAAAACACCTCTTACTATGATAAAAGCTTATGCAGAAATGATAAGAGATTTTGATAATGAACCTAAAGAAAAAACAAAAGAAAACTTAAATATTATAATAGAGGAAACAAATAGACTTAATAATTTAGTTGGAGATATTTTAGATTTATCTAGAGTTCAATCTGATTTATATGAATTAAAAATAGAAAAATTTGATTTGAACGAACTTATTAAAAAAATAATAAAAAGATATTATTTTTTGATAGATAATGAAGGATATGAAATTATATATAAAAATAAAGAGAACATAATAGTAGAAGCTGATAAAAATAGAATAGAGCAAGTTATATATAATTTAATTAATAATGCAGTAAACTATACGGGAAAAGATAAAAAAGTATATATTAATGTAACTAAGGATAAAGATAGAGTCTTAGTTGAAATAAAAGATACAGGAAAAGGAATAAAGGAGCAGGATATAAAATATATTTGGAATAAGTATTACCATAATGAAAAAAAGCATCAAAGAAATGCAGTAGGGACAGGTTTAGGCCTTTCAATTGTTAAAACAATATTAGATAGTCATAATTACAAATATGGAGTTAAAAGTGTTAGAGGAAAAGGTTCAACATTCTTTTTTGAAATAGATAATAAAAATGTGTTATAATTACTAGAGTGAGAGGAAATTATCTATGAAGAAATTTATATGTTCAAACTGTGGGTATATTATAGAATGTGAAGAATTAGAAGAAGATTTTGTATGCCCAATGTGTAATACTAAAAAAGATAAATTTAATGAAGTAAAAATTGAAAGTGATAATTTAGATTCAATTATAGATTCTGTTATAGAAAATGCTAAAGAAGAAAAAAAATCACGAATCATTAATAATGTTATAGAAGATAATAGAATTAGAATAAGTGAAAATAATAATTGTATATACAGAATAATGGAAAAGTGTATTAACTGTGGTCAATGCAAAAAAACATGTGAAGAAAAGGTTAATCTTGCATATGACTTGAATAAATGTAAAGAACCTATTTGTATTGGCTGTGGTCAATGCGTACTAAATTGTCCAACTGGTGCATTAGTTCCAAAATACTGTTATAAAGAAGTAAAACAAATAGTAGATGCTAATGAAAAGATAGTTGTTGCTTTAGTTTCTCCGGCTGTTAGAGTATCATTGGGAGAAAGCTTTGGAGATGAAAGTGGCAAAAATTATGAAGGCAAAGTAGTAGCAGCTCTAAAAAAATTAGGATTTGACTATGTATTTGATACTGCATTCGGAGCTGACTTAACAATACTTGAGGAAGTTGCAGAATTTGCAGCACGCCTATCCAATAAGAAAGCATTGCCTCAATTTACTAGTTGCTGTCCTGCATGGGTTAAATATGCTGAAATATACCATCCAGAATTATTAGATAATTTATCTAGTTGCAAAAGTCCAATCGGAATGCAATGTGCAATTATAAAAAGCTATTTTTGTGAAGAAAAGGGACTTGATCCAAATAAGATAGTTACAGTAGCAATAACTCCTTGTACAGCTAAAAAAATGGAAGCAAGAGAGTATACAAACAATATAGACTATGTTATGACTTGTAGTGAACTTTCATTACTAATGAAAGAAGAAGATATAAAATATGAATCACTTACTGATGAAAAGTTCGATAGCCTTTTAGGTGAAAGCAGTGGCGGCGGAGTAATGTTTGGTACTACTGGTGGTGTATGTGAGTCAGTAATTAGAACGCTATATAGAATAATGACAAAGAGTAACTTAAAGAAAGAAGATTTAATATTTTCTGACTTGAGAGAATATAAAGGTATAAAAACTGCTACAATAAAAATAAATGATTATAGTCTAAGAGTAGCAGTTGTATATCAAATGGCTAATTTAGAAGAATTATTAAAAAATAAAGAATACAAAAAATATCACTTTATTGAAGTGATGAACTGTGAGGGTGGCTGCGTTGGAGGTGGTGGACAACCACTATGTCCAATAAAAGATCTTGATAAATTTAGAGAAGAAAGAAGTAATGGATTATTTGAGATAGATAAGTTAAGAGCAAAGAGATGTGCTCATGATAATCAAGAATTAAAATTACTTTACAAAAATTATTTACAAAAACCTTTGAGCGAAGAAAGTTATAAATTACTTCATACTTCATACAGCGACAAGTCTAGCTTATTAGGCATTTCTGAGCAATAATAAAAAGTATAAAAAAGCATAGTTGACAAATTTCACAAAAAAAATTAAAAAAAAATAAAAAAAGTGTTGACATGCTTTTTTTAGTTTGCTACAATATAAGTGTCCAATAGATAAATAGCAGTACATATTATCTATAATTGATTATAACTTATGTTATATATTGATTATTTAAATAATATATAAACACTATCTATCGTTAGTGAAATAGTTCTATATAAATATTTATTTATATAACTAATATTATTATTTGTTTTTTTTCTTATATATAGTTTATATTAATTTATAGATTGTATATATTTATTCAAATCAATAGTATTTTTAAAAAATTATATAAATATCTTATTATTCTTATTAATTTAAGAAATAGAACACTTATCTACTAAGGACAAATGTTATAACGTTGAGAAAGTAAAACTCAAAATGATAAGAAATTATGCTAAATACTGATAATATTTAGAGATGTTTATATTAATTTGGATAATCGTAATTTAAATTAATTTTTAAATTATGGTTATTCCAATAATATAAATGATTCATAATTCAATTTCAGAAACTCGAAACAATCACGTTTTATCAGAACTGGTTGTTTTTTGTTTATAAAAAATGATATTATTAGGTAGGTGAGTAGTATGAGATATTACATTATTTTTGGCATTACCATAGTTACTGTTTGTTTAATTTTATTTTATCCCAAAAGATACTTACAAATATATAATGATAAAGTTATCATAGATTATAGTGAATTAGCTGAAACTGAAAATGAACTTTGGTCATTTGAAACGAGTAATGACAATTTAAAACTTATTAGTAGTGGAGAAAAGACTTGGACATTTGAAACTAATAAAAATGGTAATGTATCTTTAATTTATTATTATGATAAAAAAGATGATAGCGAAAAATATAAAATTGAATATAAATTTAGAATAAAAGGAAGTAAGATATATTGGATATATGGTCATGCCAGCGGATTACTAGATTTCCCTAATCCAGAATAAATATACATATTATTTTAAAAATATGTATATTTTTTTGTAAAAATATGTTAATATATTATTAGAAGGAGAGTGAAATATGGAAGCATACAAAGCACAAAAACTGCCAGTTATGTACAATATATCAGATGAATTATTAAGATTAATTTGTTTGGCAAGAGAGTCTTATGGTGAATATAAGGGTTACCTTAAAAGTATGTCTTATGATTATAAAAGTTTCTTAGATACTGCTTTTGTGAATGATGTTTATTATTCATTTAAGATTGATAATTCTAAATTAGAAAAAGAAGATATGTTTTTAATGCCATATAAAAATAAAAATAATGAATCTATCATATTTAATAATATGCGTCTTGCATTATTAAGTGGTGTTACTATTACAAATGGCAATGATTATGAAATAGAACACTTCAATAAGTTAAATAAAATTATATTAAATAATTGCACTAAAAATAATAAAACTAAAGGAAGTGGTCATTTAAGGAAAATTCAAACTTATATATTAAAGCCTGGTCTAGCTGGTTCGAGTGTTTCTTTTATACCACCAGTTTATACAGAACTAAATGGTTTAATGAAAAATCTTTGTGATTATTTAAATAATTATTCTAGTGAAATATTTTTAGATTCAATAATAGTTCATTATCAAATTATGAGAATACACCCTTATGTTAGTGAGAATGGCAAGATAGGAAGACTATTTTTTCCAATACAAATATCTCATGATAAAAAGGAAGCTCCTATACTATTTATTAGCGAGAGTATAGAAAATTTAAAAAATACATATTTTACTTTACTTAGCAGTGAATCTGATAATATAGAAGCATTTATTAAATTGATGCTTGAATGTATTATTGATCAATGTAATAGAAATATTAAAAAAATAAAAAAACTAAATAAAATATATGAAGAGGATTTAGAAGAATTTAAAAAAGTAATAGGTGGATCTACTATATATAAAGTATATCCATATATAGTTCGTAAAATATGCTTTACTACTAATGATGTAGTTAAAGATTGTAAATTGCACATTAATTCAGTAAATAAAGTACTAAATAAGTTAGTTGAACATGGTTATCTAGCAAAAGAAAAAAAGAAAGGAACTAATAGAGTTACTTTCACTTATACGCACATGTTAGATGTGTTTTCTAAATAATTAATTATTTCAATATAATAAGGTAAATTTTTATTAATATTTTCAAAATAAAAATGAGCCTTATTTTTTAATTGATTTAATTTATTAATTAAACTATCAAAATTGTATTTATTAATTTTTATGTATTTCTTTAATATATTGTAATTATTTAGATATTTTGATATGAACATATTTTTAAAACCCGCTATATATTTATCTTTATTGTCATAATAATATTCTTTATCAAAAAGTATATCATTATTATCATATATGGTTAAATAAATAATATATCTTACTTCTTGCTGATTTAGTAGTAAGTATTTTTTAATAAAACTGATATACATATCTAAATTAAATATAAATTGTTCTAAATAAGTAATATTATTTTTATGAATTAACTTTGAGTTAACATTTATTATTTCATTTTTATCTAGTTTGTTTAACAAATTTGTGAAACATTTATCTTTACTAAGCGATAATATGTCAGAAGAGTTACTTATATAATCATTTAATAGTATGTTATTAATCATCTTTATTCTCAATTAACTTTTGTATTGATACCTTAAGCACTACGGATATTTTATAAAGGTTAGGTATACTTATTCCTTTCTTAGTTTTGTTACTTTCTAAACTTCTTATATGAGAAGCAGAAACATTTATTAATTCTGCTAATTTTTCCTGCGTCATTTTTTGACCGTTTTGATTATATAAATTTCTATATTTTTTAATGTTTTTACCAATAATATAGTTTAATTTTTCTTGATTCATTTTATCACCTGTTATCAAATATATTATAAATCATCAGTTAATTTTTGTATAGTATAGCATTACATAAAAATATTATAAAACTATGTAAAATTATCTATAGGTGATTTATGTGACTAAATTTAAAAGAGAATTTAATTTTAATGATAATATCATTGAAACAATAGCATATAATGTAATCAAATATAGAAAGATAAATGGAATAACTCAAGAGCAGTTAGCTATTGATATTGGTGTATCTCCTGAGTTTATTAGAAAGTTTGAGAGTACCAAAGGTAGTGAAGGATTATCACTTTTGTCTTTATATAAAATTTCAATAGTATTAGATACTTCTATTGAGAAATTTTTTGAAAGTATTGAAATTAACGAATAATAAAGAAATGGTCAATAGGAACTTCTAGTACTTTACTTATTTTATATAAATTATAAACACTTATCCCTTGATGAGTGTTTTTACTTTCTAAATTTCCAATTAAAGATGTAGTAACATTAATAGCTTTAGCAAGATCTTTCTGCGTCAAGTCTGTTTTATTAAGACTATAGAGTTTTCTATAATATTTTATATTATTTCCAATAATAGAATATAATTTATCTTCACTTTCAAATTTATATATATTTTCCATAAAAACTCCTAATAATATTTTGCCAAAATTTATGTTTTTAAACAATTTACTCAGAATGATAAAAAATCACTATGAGTGATATTTTTAATTATTGAGTCATTTTTTTCTTGAAAAATAGGATAAAATAGTGTATCATTAATAGGCACACGCGTAAGGGGTGGAAAAATATGGAAAAAATTATTAATTTTGCAGTTGTTGCTCATGTAGATGCTGGAAAGAGTACTCTAGTAGACGCTTTACTTAAACAAAATGGCGTATTTAGAGATAATGAACAAGTTGTAGACTGCGTTATGGATAGTGGAGAATTAGAGCGTGAACGTGGTATTACTATTACTGCTAAAAACTGTTCTATTAGATATAAAGACTATAAAATGAATATAGTGGATACTCCAGGACATGCTGATTTTTCTAGTGAAATAGAAAGAATTATTAAAACCGTTGATACTGTAGTGTTATTAGTAGATTCAGCAGAAGGACCAATGCCACAAACAAGATTTGTTTTGAAAGAAGCATTAAAAAATGGACTAAGACCAATCTTATTTATAAATAAAATAGATAAAAAAGATGCCAGAGCAGAAGAAGTTGTTAATATGACATTTGATTTATTCTGCGAACTTGGTGCTGATAATGAACAATTAGATTTTAAAATCATATACGGTATTGCTAAACAAGGAATAGCTAAGTATGATGAAAATGATGATAATAATGATATAACACCTCTTTTAGATACTATAATTGAAACAACAAAACCTTTTGAAGGGAATGAAAATGATCCATTACAACTTCAAATATCATCTTTAGATTATGATGATTATATTGGTAGACTTGGAATAGGTAGAATTAATAAAGGTAAAATTAAGGTTGGTGAAACAGTAGCTATTTCAAAGAATGATGGAACTCTTACTAAAGAAAGAATAACAAAGATATTTATAAATGAAGGTATTAAGAGAAAAGAAGTTAATGAAGCATACTATGGTGATATAGTTATAATAGCTGGCTGCCCTGAAATATCTATTGGGGATACAATTTGTGATGTTAATCATGTCGATCCTCTTCCAAAGATAGAAATAGAAAAGCCAACACTATCAATGAATTTCTTAGTTAACAGTAGTCCTTTTGCAGGAAAATCTGGAAAATTTGTAACAAGTAGACATTTAAGAGATAGATTAATGGCTGAACTTGAACGTAATGTAGGACTTGAAGTGGAAGAACTTCCTGATGGAGATGGATTTAAAGTATCTGGACGTGGAGAACTTCACTTGTCAATATTAATTGAAAATATGAGAAGAGAGGGATATGAACTTAGTGTTTCAAAGCCAGAAGTTATATTCCATGAAGAAAATGGAGTTAAATTAGAACCTTATGAAAGAGTTATTATAAATGTACCTAATGATTATAGTGGAACAATTATTCAAGATTTAAGTGAAAGAAAAGGTACTATGGAAGTAATGGAACCTGCGGAAGAAAATTATGTACGTCTTGAATTTGTTTGTCCAACTAGAGGATTAATAGGTTATAGAAGCGCATTTATTACTAATACTAAAGGTGAAGGAATCATGGTTAGAAGTTTTGATTCATATAAGCCATATGCTGGAGAAATAAGTGGACGTAAAAATGGTGTTCTTGTTTCAATGGATAGTGGTAAATCATTTGGATATGCACTTTATAATTTACTTGATAGAGGTACTATGATAATAGAACCAGCAACTGACGTATATTCTGGTATGATAATAGGTATTCATAATAGAGAAAATGATTTAAATGTAAATCCATGCAAGAATAAAGAATTTTCTAATACACGTTCTTCTTCATCCGATGAAGCAATTATTCTTCCAAGACCAAAAACATTCTCTTTAGAAGAAGCACTTGAATTTATTGAAAAAGATGAATTAGTAGAAGTAACACCTGATGCAATTAGACTTAGAAAGAAAATATTAGATGAAAAAGAAAGATTTAGAAGTAATAGATAACTTTTAAATCTTTTTTTAGTGTAAACTATTGTTATAATAAGTTGACAAATATGTGAAAACAATATTATATTTAAAATAGGGAGTGGTAAAATGAATGAAAAGTTTGTAGATTATAATGAAAAACAAATTAGAGAAAATTTTGAAAAGCAGATGCAAAAAGTGAGTCCTGAATTAAGAAATAATAAAAAATTTAATCAAGAAATTGAAAAGGCACTTCAATTCATGTTGAATTATGATAAGCATGAAGCAAGTTGGCCAAATAAACATGGTGAAGTTACTAGAGGAAAGATAAATCCTTTAAATTATTATTTTGTAGTTTCTGATGACGGAAAATCTATTAGATATGGATATGATATAAATAACGCTGATGCATACAAAAATGGATATGAAGGTGGCCAATTTCAAATATATCAAAATACAATTATGATGGATAAAAATGGAAATATGGTTTTAGTAGATATTTCTAGTGATCTTAACAATGAGCATAGTTATTCTCCAGAAGGTAATGAAAAAAATGCCACTTTTACGTATAATGCTTGCACAATTGATCCTAATGGAAATGAAATAAGAAGAGACGTAGTAGAAGAAAAAGATGGAATAAAATGTAATGACATTAAAACTTTTAGATCATTTGCCTGCGATTATCGCTGTCCAAATTTTACACAAGAATTAGATTTACAACCTCTTAATAAGCAAATTGCAGTTGGAGAAACTAAATTTACAACTGTTTCCAGAAATATGTTGAATCCTGCTGCGGTTAGATACAGAAGAGGAGAAACAAAAAGTGGTAATAGATTAACTTTTAATGAAGATTTTTATGCTGTTCAGTTAGAACAAAAAATTGATAGGTTGTATGATCATCATGTAAAAAAAGGTGCAGAAGGTACATATGATAGACTTAGCAATGAGTTTATAGCTGTAGTCAATGAAGTTGAAAGAAGAGCAGGCATTGTTAAAAAAAACGAAATAAAAAGATAAAGATGTAAGAAATACTTACATCTTTTTAAATTTATTTATTATTTTTGCAGTGATAAATATTATTTTATCACTGTTTTTAATTGCATATTTTTTACCTATAGCTTTACCACCAACCGTTAGTGATGAAATAAGTGAACTAATTAGTAATGTAGATAAAACTACTGATATATTTAAACTAATTGAAACATTTATAGCAAGTATTGCTCCAACTGAACCGCTTACTATTCCACAAATATCTCCAATTACATCATTACATATACTTGATACTCTATTTGCATTTTTAATTAAATAGACTCCTTCTTTAGAACCTTTAATCTTCTTAGCACTTTTTGCATGAAATGTTGCTTCGTCTCCTGTTAGAGTAGCTGTACCTATAATATCAAATAAAATACCTATTAAAATAAATATTATGCACACTATTATAAGAAGTGGATAGTTATTATATTTTTGTATTAATGCATTAGATGCACTACTGAAAATTAAAGCTATAAAAAAAGTCATTAAAAATGCTTTTGGAATCCAATTATCCTTTTTCATTTTTGATAACTCCTTATTATTAGAAAATAGCATGGAATACTATAAATTAATTTTACGGCTTTGGTCGAGTTGAATTTCTCTAGTATTTACCTTTGGTTACCCTGGGGCGATTTCTCTTTAAAAATACTAATCATTAGTTGCCTTATATGATCACTCGATCACCACTTAGTCCGCACTTCAATCTTTATAATATAGACACACTAGAGGTTTTCCCAAACAAACATAAATCACTTTTATTCGCTTTTGCAATTTATTTTTCAATTACTATCCCAATAAATCACTCACGACATGTGCTTTCATATAAAACGATTTGATAAAAGGAGTTAAAATATATGCCGTTATATTTTTTCCTTAAATCTAAAATTATATATATGCCCCGATCTGGGCGAAAGAAGCAAAATATATAAAGTATCTTTTTACACAATTGATGGATTTTTAGCCCCATCTTCTAGTGGTATGTTTGACTAGCATAATGCTCCATACGCGAATAATTATATCAAAAAAGCCCAATTTTGTCAAATTGAGCGTAAATTTAACAACAAGATATTGACTTTTAAAAGAAGTATTTTTTTCTTTCTTTTAAATCTCTTATTAATGCAGCTATTGTTGATACTAATTCAATTATATTTCCAATAACACATACATAAGCTCCATAGTGAAAGTTATAATACATCCATCCTAGAATGCATACTCCAAATGTATATTTATAAACTTTAGGATTTTTAAATGCAGCTGATATTGCATATGCCATACTTATAATAACGGGTATTAGTGTAATTAAACCATTATAATTAATGTATCCAACTATACCAATAACAATACATATGATTGTTGGAAGAATGACTGGTATTCTAGTTTTAGTTTCATCAAATTTATAGAATATTAAGTTTCTTATAATTGAAATAGTATCCATATAAGCAGCAGAGAAAGCATCCAAAACAATATATTGAATTGCAAAAAGAAGATGTGCTAAAGATTGCATAGCCATCATATGATTTTTCTTTTTAAAATGTACTGATGATGTGATTGCTAATATAGCAAGACCACCAATTATTTGAGCCCATACTGCTTTCATATTCTTCTTCTCCTAGTATACATTATAATATTTTTTTAGATAAAAAGGAATATGTTTAAAAAAGAGGATGTCTATGTTATAATATGTTTATTGAGGAGATGGGTTTATGAGTTTGATTAAAGAAACTGAAAAATATATAACTGATATTGTAAAAGACTGTGGATTTGAAATCGATAGTGTAACTTTGGAGCCATCTTCAAGACGTGATTTGGGTGAAGCACAAATTAATATATGTATGTCACTTGCTAAAAAATATGGTAAGAATCCAAGAGAACTTGCTGAATTAATTGTCAGTAAATTTGATAATAGATTTAAAAATGTTAATATAGCAGGACCTGGCTTTATAAATATTTCTTTTAGTGATGAATATTTAATTCCATATATAAATGAATCAATTAATAATTTTGATAATTTGATAGATAAGCAAGAAGAGAAAACTATAATAGTAGACTATGGTGGCGCTAATGCTGCGAAAGCATTACATGTTGGTCATATGAGAACTGCTAATATAGGTGAAGCTCTTAAAAGACTTGCAAAAGTACTTGGAAATAAAACTATTGGTGATGTTCATTTAGGGGATTTAGGTCGCCAATCAGGAATGGTTATTTCTGAAATTAAAAAAAGAAAACCTGATTTATGCTATTTTGATCCTAATTATAAAGGAGAATATCCTAAACTTGAAATAACTAAAGAAGAACTTGCAGAATATTATCCAACTGCTTCTAAAGACGCTAAAGAAAATCCTGAAAGAATGGAAGAAGTTAGAAAAATAACAGCTTTAGTAGATGAAGGAAAAGAACCCTACTTTAGTATGTGGAAAGATATAGTAGAAGTTTCTTGTGAAGTAATTAAAAATACATATGATTATTTAAACTGCAATTTTGAACTTTGGGAAGGGGAACTAAGTTCTCTTAAATATATAGAACCAACTTTAAAAGTATTAGAGCCTTTCATGTATGAATCAGAAGGTGCTAAAGTAATAGATGTTAAAAAAGATGATGATAAAGTAGAAATACCACCATTAATTGTTATTAAAAATGATGGTGCAACTATTTATGCAACTCGTGATTTAGCTACTATATATAATAGAGTTCAAACATATAATCCAGATGAAATATGGTATGTAGTTGATGTAAGACAAGGTTTATATTTTGAACAAGTATTTAGAGCATCATATAAGTCTGGGCTAGTAAGACCGGATGTTAAACTTGCGCATTATTGGAATGGCACTATGAATGGTAAAGATGGAAAACCATATAAAACAAGAGATGGTGGAGTTCTTGAATTAAATACTTTACTTAGCCAAGTAAGAGATGAACTTTCTAAGAAATTAAATAAATATGAAAGTGAAGAAGAAAAAAATGACATTCTTGATAAATTAACAGTAGCAACAGTTAAATATGCAGATCTTTTACCATTTAGAACTACTGACTACATATTTGATATAGAAAAGTTTTGTTCATTTGAAGGTAAAACTGGACCCTATGTTTTATATACTATGGTTAGAATTAAATCTATTTTAAACAAAATTAATTTAAGTGATAGTAAAATATATTCAATATATAGTGATACAGAAAAAGATATATATATTAAGATACTTGAACTTTCTCGTATATTGGAGAAATCTTATAGTGAAAAGACATTAAGTTATATTTGTGAATATTTATTTGAATTATGTAGTTTATTTAATAAGTTTTATTCAGAATGTAATATTTTAAATGAAAAAGATTCTGAAAAACAGTCAACTTATATAGCATTATTAAATTTATTATATAATACTTGTGAAAGATTACTTGATGTTTTAGCAATTAAGGTTCCTAATAGAATGTAGATAAATATATTAAAATATAATTGAAAAGATATTAGAAAATAATATCTTTTTTTTTGAATTTTTTAGAATATTGTTGACAATTGTCAATACATTTTTTATAATTGAAATATATATGATAGTAGAATTTTTATCATGTATTGATTACTACTTTTCATAGGAGTGTATTTATGGCAAAGAGCGATGTAGTAGTTAAAGCAAATAAAATTAGAAATTGGCATAAACTTGGTAAATTCATCAAGCTGTCTGTATTTTTGCTGCTTTTATTATTAATTATTGTCTATATTGTTTTAAAGATACTTCTAGATGATGGTAGTTTCATCGTCTCACTTGATAGAAATGAAATGTTATATAGTGGGCTTGCAATGTATGAATCATTAAATGATCCAACGCCAAAGAGGAAACTTAAGGCGGATGACTTGCAATTTATGGATAATATATCTATAAAGTGGTTACCAAGTGATATTACGGAGCATGAAGGTTCACACAATGGTAAGAACTATATTGCTTATTCATTTTATGTCGAGAATCAAGGACAAGCGGTGTCCAATTACTGGTATTACATTACCATGGATGATGTTATTCAAGATGCTGATGAAGCACTTAGAATCATGATTTATGTTAATGACAAGAAGACAGTCTATGCAAAAGGTAGCAGCATAGATGGCTCACCAGAAAAAGGAACTGTGAAGTTCCGTGATGATGAAGACGGTACTATTATATTAGAACAAAGGGAAGACATGAAGGCAGGCGACCTTGATAAAATAACGGTAGTTGTTTGGATTGAGGGAGATGATCCTGAATGTACAAACGCTCTTATAGGTGGACATGTTAGACTTAACATGAAACTTACGGAAGAGCACAATAGTGAAACAATAAAAGAATTGGAGTGAGAAAATGACAAAGAAAAAAGATGAAAATAGGAAGAAAAGATTAAAATCATTAATATTATTATTATTCTTAACTGTATTAATGTTATCTACTTCAACATATGCATGGTTCACAGCAAACAGATCAGTATCTCTTGAAGCAATTAACGTGCATATAGCTGCTAGTACAGGTTTGCAAATTTCAGCAGATGCTAATGAATGGAAAACTATTCTTAGTAATGATGATTTAAAGAATGCAACTGCATATAGCACACATAAAAATATGCTACCTACCGAATTAAACCCTGTGTCTACTGATGGTACTGTAACAAGTGGTTTATTAAAATTCTTTAAAGGTACTGTAGAAGGTGATTCAAATAATAATGGTGCTTTATCACTTACTACTGGTGCTGCTTTAACAGAAGCAAAATATATTCCTGGTGTAACAGCTGGAGATAGTCCTGATTTTGTTGCATTTGATATTTTCCTAAAATTAGATGAAACTAGTACAGTTTATCTAGATAGAGGTTCAGGAGTTATTAATCAATCAGGAAAAACTCAAAAATACTTAGAAAATGCTGCTAGATATGCATTTGTAATTGAAGGTAGAGGAGATTCTACTGAAGCATTATCTACGTTACAAGGATATGCTGGTGGAACTAGTGCTATTATAGTTGAACCAAACTTTGATGCTCATACACAACAAGCAATTACTACTGCTCAACAATCTTATAATATTACTGTAAGTGGTTGGAATAGTACAACTGGTCTTGCACCAAATCCAGTTCCATATTACGGAGTTAAAGCTCAAATCAGTAATCCAATTGCATTACCTAGTACTACTGGTGCTAGTGCATCTAGTACATATTTCTCAGCTGTACCAATCAGTGGTGGAACTTTATTCCAAACTAATAGTGCATATTCACAACCAAATGAAAGTGGATTTGCATATCGACCAGATAGTACTAGTGACTATGTTGCTATATTCCCTAATTTAAGTGCTGGTATCACTAAGATTAGAGTTTATATGTGGGTTGAAGGACAAGATATCGACTGTGAAAACTCTGCATCTGGTGCTTACTTAACTTATAATTTAGGATTCACATTAGATGATCCAACAACAGCTAGCAATTCATAATATTAATTAAAGAAAATAACAGGAGAAATCCTGTTTTTTTGTTGCATTTTTTGACTGTAAAATCTTGTTAATTCGACACTAATATGATATAATTTTACATAGAATGGGAAAGTAGGAAGTAAATGAAGGAAAAAATACTTGCACAACTTAAAAAAAGAAGACTTTTAATAGCACTTTTTGGCCTATTTTTACTTTTGAATGCAATAATTTTATATAACACTTTTAGTGAAAAAACTACATCAAGTATTTGGGATGGTAGCATAGCTAAAAGTTTTTCTTCTGGCGATGGAAGTATTAAAAATCCATATATCATAAATAGTGGTAGTGAACTTGCATACTTTTTTACATTAATTAATAGTGAAAATGCGGTTAATTATTACAACAAATCATATGAAATTAGAAATAATATTAACCTTAATGGATTAGATTTTTCATTTGCTCAGTTTAATAAATCATTTAGTGGTACATTAAATGGAAATGGATTTACTATTTTTAACTTTGAAATAAATGAAGGATATTTAAATGAAGTAGGAGATGAACTTAATTATAGTTTGTTCGATTCTTTATATAATGCTAACGTTAAAAATATTAACTTCAGTGATATAACAATAAATGTTGATAGCATTAAAAAGGAAGAGGAAAAAGTAGTTGAGCCTGCTAAAGAAGAAACTAAAAAAGATGAAGAAAAGACTGAAATTCCTGAGAAAAACGAAAGCGAGTCTCAAGAAAAGAAGGATGAAAAAACTGAGATAGAAGAAGAAATAATTAAAGAAGATGTAAAAAATTCTATTTCTATGCTTCTTGCAGATGATATTAAAACAGATGGTGACGGTAACGACAACGAAAACGAAAAAGAGAATACAACAAGTGGTAATGATGCAGATAAAACTGAAAATTTTGGACCAAAAGATGAACCAACCACAGGCAACAATGTGACGGAGCCAACAAATGATGAAGAACCTGTTAGTAGCAATTCTGATGGTGGAGAAGATACAAAGAATGATGGAAAAGATGATCCTCTTCCAGTAGAAGAACCAAAAGAAGATGATAAAAAAGACGAACCTATTGAAGAACCTAAAGAAGATGACAAAACTCCAGTAGAAGAGCCAACTAAAACTGACGAACCTACTGAAGAAACTAAAGAAAAAGTAGAAATTGGCTTAATTAATGTTAGTTTAATTAAGGATGCTGATCACTCAAATATATCAAATATTTCAGTTAATAATGTTAAATTAAATATTAATGAAAAAAATATAGACAATTTATTATCAATATTTGTTCTTAATGATTTGGGAGACAATAATTTTAAAAATATTGTTATTGGCAAAACCGATTGTACATATGTGACTCCAATATTAATTAGAAATTACAATGATTCTTATTTAGAAAATATAATTTATGATGATAATGATTTTCCTGTAATTGATAATTATACTGTTAAAGATAGTGATACTATTTATAGATATAACGTTTATGATGGAAATATAGTGTTTAAAAATAAATATTCTACTAAAGCAATGCTTGATATGTTAAACACTAGATCTGAATTGAAATGGAAAATACAAGACGGAGAATTTAGGCTTCAAAATAATGGAAAAAATGAAGAAAGAGGATTAAAAGCAAGAAGAATATTAAATGTGACTGCTCCTTCTGCTCATGCAAGTGGTACTGCTGGAACAGTAGTTTATGTCAATGAATATGAAAGCGATGCGAATTATTATTTAGGATTAAATTATACACATTCTAGTGATGGAAGAATACCTAGTACTGTTGATAAAAACATTTATAATGATAATAATTTAGTTTATACAGAAATCCATTATTATGGTAGAGATAAAGCTAATCAATATACTGGAGTTTTATCTGGAACTGAAAATCATAATCAATTTGTTTATTATAAAGTTTATCCAGTTAATGATAATGGTACTGCAAGTGATAAAACTGATGATTACATTGAATTTGATTTGATAGATAATCCATTCTCTAAAGGACCTAATGGTAAATTTTTCCAAGGATGGTTATGTGATACACAAGGTGTAACAATTTCTTTAGATACTGACATTTATGTAAGAAGTGCTAAAGTGCCTGTTAGTTATAATTCTAATATACCTAACAACATTAATATTGATTTCTATGCTATATGGGGATATGGAATACTTAGAAACTATGGAACTAGTTGGAGTAGCACTTTTAGTTATTTAGATGACGATGGATTTCATGCATTATCAGGTGTTAACTATACTTATAATATTGATGGATATTATGTAAGAGAAAGCATTAGAAATAATCGTTATTTCCCTCAAGGAGCACTAGATGAATATGGAAATGATATTTATAATGATCGTTGTAGCGCCGGACTTTTTGGCTCATGCTATTATTATATTGCTGCTACTGGCGATTATAGTGATTATACAACATATTATAGTTTAGTAAATGGCAGAATGACTGTAACAAGTATAACTCCTGTAACAAGTTACGTTTCAGAAATACCAGTTGGATCATCTATAGCTGGATACTATAGAGAAATAACAATACCTAGATACGGCTCACTAGTTGGATATTTTGATGATGATGCTGAAACTGTTACAAGTGGAACATGTAATCAAAATGCAGGTTGTAGATATTATGAATTAATTCAATATTATGATATGAATAATAATCCAGAAGTACTTGCAAGTGGTGACATTATTTACTATAAAACTACAAGAGATACCAATGTGGTAATTCTTGCAAGTACCTTAACAAGTGCATGGGCAAGTGGACAAAATAAACCATTTACTTTCACATCAGTTTATGGAAATACAAATAATTATAGTACATATTACTGGGATGCAAGAGAACTTAGAATACAAGCATACAATGATACTAGAATTGAAAATATGCGTATAAGAGGTGTGGATAGAATAGATGATGATACATCGCCTCAGGTACGTGGAGGAAGTAGATATAATTACTATAC
>JAEEGL015179260.1_pt1 | contig 24695 bp, 13 predicted proteins | sample 9134231 | NCBI WGS metagenome assembly JAEEGL01 (sample SAMN16246548, study PRJNA631951) | gut metagenome | biome: gut microbiome; feature: rumen; material: fiber-attached | host: Bos | place: Iran: Karaj | collected 2018-10
TATATTAATTAAAAATAATCTAATTAAAATAAAAAGTTTAAATAAAAAAATGTTTGAAATTTTAAATCATTTAAATAATATTATTTTTATGATTGAAATAATTTAAAATTATAAAAGAAATTATTTAATTTATATATATAAAAATTAAAATTAAAATAATAAAATAATAAAATTTAACAAAAATTTAATTTATATAATAAAAAAATTATATAAAAATAAATAAATTATAATAGGATAAATTTAAATGAAAAAATTATTTTTTGTTTTATGAAGAAAACTGAACTTCCATTTTTTAATATAGATAATGAAAATGAATTAAAACCACTAAAAAAAAATGATAATAATAAAGAAAAGGTTTTTAAAGAAATATATAATAATAAAATTACAATAAAAAGTCAATTTCAAAGAATTTATTATTCACTTCTAAATAAAAAAGATCCTTCAATTAGATATTTATTTTTTATTCTAATTGTGATTTTTTATATTGAGTTTTATCTAATAAATTTAACTGATATATTTGTTTTAAAATTATCAATTGCTATAATTTTTTTAGTTCCTTTAATTATATTAATAATTGAATATGAAAGATTTTTTCAAGTTTGTTCTTTATTTGAAATAAATAGTATTATTTTTATAAAAATTTTAATTTTATTTAGTGTAAAATTATCTTATTTTGATATTTTAATTTTTAATATCATTCTAAATGGAATATATTCTTATTTTATTAAAAAGCTTTATATTCATAATGAATTTTTAGGAGCAGAAATTAAAGATAGAAAAAAATTAAGAACAAATGTTTTTATCTCCAATTTTAAATTATTGCTTTTTAATTATTTGTTAAATACTCTTTATTTTTTATATCTATTTTATCAAAAAAAATTAACCTTCTACTTATTTGATAAATTAATACCTTATTATGATATTATTTACTATCAAATATTTATAATTTTATCAAATAGAAAGTTTTTTAAATTTCTATATAAATCAATAAACATAAAATATTCTTCTGATAAAATTAATAATGCTAAATTAATTTTATTTTTCTTAATAATTATACAAGTTATTATTATTGCTTTTTTATCAAAAAATTTATTCATTTTTTTATATGTCTTTTTTATTATAATCTTATTTTGGACTTTAAATGAAACTATTGGAAATTTCATTTATATCTTTTTACTTTTATTTTATTGTGTTAAAAGAATTGGAAAATATTATATTGAAGAAAAATATAATGCAAATTTCCAAAATATTCTTTATTATAATTTTTTTTATATATATATATCTCTTCTTTTTTCTTTAGTCTTTATTATATCTATATTTTATATGGAAAAGGATAATCTAAGTAAAATTTATACAAATATTTATCAAAGATTCTTCCAATTAAAAGTTTTATTTGATATATGGCTTATTATTAATTTTATTTATAGACTTTATAAACAAAATCAAAATACATTCTTTGATAATTTTAATAATGTTTATCAAATTTTATTTTTATGTTTTATCTTTAATTATATTTTAATATATTTCATCATTTCCTTAAAATTAACAATAAATATTACTGAAGAAGATATAAATTGGTATTTTGATGAATTAAGACCATATATTAAAAAAAATAGTTTAAATAATGCAATATTTTATGGGTATTATACCCCTTATATTGAAATAAAATTTTATCAAAGAATAAAAAAAATTTTTTCAAATTTTAATGAAAATATGAATAAAAATCAAAGAAATAAAATTGCCCTTAAAAAAATATTGAATTTTATTATTTATATTATTTTTTGTTTTTTCGCTTTTATTATTAATAATTCTTCTTTATTTTATATAGTTTATTTTATTCTCATTCAAAGTATGCATAAACATTTTAAAAAAATAGGAAAAAAAATATATGATATTGTTATTTTTGTAAAATTTCAGATAGAATATGATAATGATTCTTTAAAAACTTTAACTGAAAAGATTCGTCAAAAAAAATTAAATAAATTTAAAAAAGGGAAATATAAATTAATGTATATTTTATTATATCCTTATATTGCGATTTTATGGAAAGTTTTTTTTTCAAAAATTTATTTAATTATTTATGAAAACATTATAATAAAACTACAATTTTATTTTATAGGAAAATTAGATCCTGTTGGAAATGTTATATATCAATTGTTAAATTATAATAATTCAATTGATGATTTTTCATTTTTAGATTTTGCGCTTTTAATTCTTTTTATTTTACCGAATACAATTTGTATTCTTGTTATACATATTAATGAAATTAAACCAAATTTTTTCTTTCAAAATTATATAATTACTTCTTTTATTGGAATTTTTATTAAAACTCATCCTTTAGTTCTTATAACAGGCATTGTTAATATATTTATAATGATAAATATTTTTGCAGCCGATGAAGAAACATATAATACTTTATTTTTTTGGTTTGATCTTTTAGGAATTAATTCTTCAGATTTTTATTATTAAAATTTAAATTATTTTAAATTGAAAATAAATACATTAATAATATATATTTCTTGTATTAAATACTATAAAAATATTTCTCGATTAAAAATAAGTAAATATTTATTTGTTTTTCCAAAAAGAATCGAGTGTGTTTTGATTTGGTAATATTTCTTGTTTTTTTGTTTTTTTTTTATTTTTTAATGAACTTTTATCTGGTTTATTAATTTGCCTTTTTTTTCCAGTTTCTTCAATATTTTTGGTTTCTATTTTAATATTAAAATTTATCAACAATTTATTATAAATTTGTTTAGGGAGAAAACCACCAATAATTTCACATTTTTGTTTTAATTTCCTTTCTTTTAAAATTTTTATTTCATTTTCTTTTGAATCTTTTTCAATTTCATTTTCTTCTTTTTCAGTTAGTTTAGTTTTATTTATTAAATAGCTTATAACTTTACTTTCTAACAATTTATAATTATAACTTGATTCTGATATATTAATATTTTTTTTTTCTTCAGTGATTATTGATAACTTATTTTTATAAAGAGTAAATATTTGATTTATGAAATTTTTTGATTTTTCTATAATTTCCTTATTTTCTTTTAATTCTTTCATATTATTTAATAATTCTTCATAATTATGAATAACATTTTCAATTTGAATAGATTTATTTTCAATATTTGTAGAATATAATAACCCTATTAAAATTAATAAAGGGTCAATTTTTTTTACAATAATGAATTTAGGTCTAGTAAAAACTAAATTACCTAAAAAAGAACTTCCAAATAATTCCTGTCTTAAACATATATATAAATTATCATTTTCAAAAATAAAAGATAAAATTCTATGATTTGATAAATCATAATATTTCCAAATTTTAAGTTTAAAATTTTCGACAAATACAGGAAAATTTTTATCAGTTATAAAAATAATATCAGAAAAAGAAGGCTCAATATCCATTTTTAAATAAATATAAATTAATAATATTTTAAAGAATTAAAATTAAAAATAATATATTTAAATTTCATAATTACTGTCATCTAATGACAAAAGGAATTTTTTTCTTTCAATAATATTATCATTTCCTTTATTTCTAGCTAATTCATTATATTCTTTTTTATGATTACCAAGAATAATATTATCATCTTTTTCATCAAAAGCTAATCTTCCAAATTTATCTTTATCTTTTAAAACTAAATAAGCTTTTTTAATATCACCACTAACCATATATAATATTTGAATAATTTCTTCAATGCTTTTTTCCTTAAATTCCAATTTTAAAGTATTAGCAATTTCATCAATTGGATCCTCATCTTTAACTTCTTTTTTTTTAATCGGATGTTTCATAGTATATTTTTCAATATAATAATCAATTCCTTTATAAGGACATAAAACAAAATCACAAAGAGCATTTATACTAGATAATAATTTCATATTTTGTTCATTTAATTTACTTTCATATTCTTTAACATCAGAAATTATTTGTTTATATTTTTTTGTTGTTCTTATTCTTCTCCAATATTTTCTTAAAGTTTCTGGTTTAAATTGTTCTAAAACTGAAAATTCATTTTTTTTTTCTGCAATTTTTTCCCAAAATAATCTTGAACTATTATCTAAATTAATACCATAATTAGAACTATTTAAACATATTTCTAATAACATTAATATTATTTGAGTATTATTTAAAGGAACTTTTAAATCTTTGATATTTATTATTGTACCTAAATTTGAATAATTTTTCTTTTCTTTTGAAATTTCATTTTTATTAATATTTGTGTTGATTTCGCTTTCATTTTCTGAATTTTCTTTTTTTGGAGACCTTTTTCTTTTACGAAGAGATTTTGATTTAAGATTTTCTTCTTTTTGATTATAATCATCTTCAATTTCATCATCAACTGAAATATCTTCATAGTAACTTATTCTTTTTATATTTCTTAAATTTCTTGATTTATGATTTTCTTCTGTGAAATTATTATTTATGGAATTTTCTTTCATAATTATCAAAATAAATGTATTAATTAATAAATATTTATTAATATTATTTAATAATTAATATGGAAAATTCACAAAGTACAAGTACTTTAAATAAACAAAAAATTTGTTCTTATTCTTCTTCAAACAACACGTAAATTTCTATTTTTTAATTTTAAATAATTAGATATTCTAATGAAGATAATAAAGTATTTGTAAAATTAATTAATAAACCAGATCAAGAAAATGAAAAAAGAGTAGTTTTTTTTGATGAAAATCGGGAAAATATTTCATTTTTAGGAGAAGATAGTAAAAATTTAAATATGTATAAATATGATTATATTTTCTCTGATTGTGATAATAATTATTTAATTGCTAATAGTTTAAGTTCAATGATTTATCAATTAGTTCAAAATCAAAAAAATATTTTATTTTTAACTTTAGGACAAAATGATTTAGGTTCTTCAAAATTTATTTTTGATAATTCTCCCGGATATTTATTAGGAAAAAATTCTTTCTTTAATTATTCTTTTCAAACAATTTATCAAATAATGAATAAAGATAAACAATATGAAAATATTTTAGTTGAAATATATAAAATTACAAATAATAAATTTACTATTGAATATGTAAGAATAAAATATCTAAAAATATTTAGAGAGAAATAATTCAAGAATCATTTTTACCAAATTTTTGTATTATTGATGATATTAATACTCATATAAAAGAAAGTAGAAAAAAAGGATTTGCAAATAGTTCAATTTTAACTAATGAAATGATTGAAGGAAATGGTATTTTAATTATAAGATTAAAATTTTTTAGATTTTTAAATAATAATAATTCAGTTTCTGAAAAACAAATTGAAATAATAAGAACTTTTTCTTTTGTTAATATTGAAGATGAATTAGATATTTTAAATATTGATGAAAAAAAAGAATTAGCATCTAATACTTTTAAATTATTTAATGTTTTTGTTGAAAGCATGATTCAAAAAGATTTAATTAAATTTACAGGATTATATTCTTGTTTAACTAGTATTTTAACTGAAATTTTTTCAACTAAAAATTTATTTAGTATTATATTTGGTTTTATTAAAGAAAATTCAAAAACTGAAAGTAAAATAATTTTAGATATTTTAAATCAATGTAAAAGAATCTCAAATAATGAATTTTATAATTATTTACAAGAATTTGATTTATCTTCAAATGAATTAGGAAATTTCCCTTTAAAATCAGATTATCAAATAATAGAAGTTATATTTAGTGAATTATTATTTTTTGTAGAAAAGTCTTTTAAAAAATTAAATTCATTTTTTGAAGAAATAAAAGATTTTAAGCAAAAAGAAAAATTTACTTTTTTAAAAACTTGGTTAGAAAAGAATAATTTTTCCTTTGAAAAAAATAAAGAAATAGAAAATATATTTACAAATACATTTAATTATTTTAAAAGTAGATCAAGATGGAAATGTTTAATAAGAGCAAAAATAGAAATATTAAAAATAAATGAAAATTTAAAAGCAACAATGAATAGTAATTCATGTTCAAAAAAAATATATTTACAACAAAATAATACAATTCAAAAAGATCAACAATCGATTATGAGTAAAGACTCAGATTTTTTTTTTCTAAATAAACAAATGAATAATTCTAAATTACAAAATGAAGAAATGAATAATTTTTCAGATAATTTTGATGATGAAATAAATTTAGATGATATAAAGATAAAATCAAAAAAAAATGAAAAATCTTTTTCAAGTCAACAATTTAATCCAACAAAAGGAGAAATGATGACACAAAGGAAATCAATTGAATCTTCTTTTACTCAATATGTATTTAAAAATTTAAATAAAAATTTACAAAATATTTTTGTTTCAATATATAAAAGATTTACAGCTGAAAAAGGTTGTTTAACTTGTGAATCAGTTAAATCTGATTTTCATTTAAAATCATTTGATTATACTCAATTAGCAAGTCAATATATGTCTTTAAAAAATTTTCAAAAAAAAATAGAAATGGAAAATATAAGTGAAATTGGTTCTAAACAAGTTGATGAATCTATTAATATTCATTTTTATCCTGATGATTATAATTATGATAATAATAAAAAGAAAAATGTTAAAAATATTAAAGAAGATAATAATGAAAAAATTAATCAAAGAATTTCTAAGTTAAATAATAAAATTAATCAGATGAAAATTTTCAGCTATGAAAACGAAAAAAAAAATGGAGAAGTTGATTTTGGAAAAAAAAATGTGTTTAATTCTTTTAATTAATTATTATGATGATTTAAGTTTTTTATATAGAAAATAATAGTATTTATTTTAATTTTTTAATAAAATTCATTATCTATAAATATTTAAATAAATAAAATTTTGTGATATCTACTTTGTTTATTTTTAAATGAAAAAATCAATTAATGTTATTAGTAAAGTATGATTAATTAATTTTAATAATATAAAGGATTATAATATATATATTTTTTAATAAAAAAATGTTTAATTTTTAGATTATAATTAAATGTAACTAAATCATTTTTTTTGTCTGAAAAATTATTTTTCAAAAAAAAATTGCTTGAAATAAACTTATTTTTATATGGAAGGAAGAAGTAAATTATTTTTAAGAGCAAGATTATCAAATTTAGAAAGACCTAAAATTCATTATCATATTTTAAAAAAAACAGAAAAAAATATGAGATTAAAAAAAGATATATCAGATATAGACATTGAATCAAATATAACAATGCATTTAATTAATAATAATAAAAGAATTGATTCTTTAAATAAATCAAATAATATTGATTATAATAATAATTTAAACAAAAGACCAATATCTAATCAATTGTTTTTACCTAAAATTAATAATAATAAAACTAATATAATTAATCAAACAAATTTTAATACTAATAATTTAATTCAATGTTTTGAAAAAAATATAACAAAAAAACCAATAAATAATAATCTAATTGAAGTGAATTCCCATCAAATGAATAAAAAAAATATTACTTTAAAAGATAGTTTTATAAAAGAAAATATATTTTATACTGTCTTATTATTTATGGATCCAAAAAGTTTATTTAATTTTATGATATCAAATAAACAATTCTTTAAAATTGCTGTAGCTTGTGATGAAATATGGTATAATTTTTATATTAAAAAATTTTGTTCTCCTATTAATCATACTGTGGATTATGATAAATATAAATCAAAATGGAGAAATGTTTTTATTGAAACTACAAAAAAAATTAATCAAAGAAATTATAATAATCTAAAAAAAGCTTTTTTAGAAAAATTCAAAAAAAATAATTATTCAATAAGAAGAGATTGTTATTTTCTTATAAATAATCTATATAAAAATTTAAAGCCTTTATATCATATATTAATTAATGATAAATTATTTCAAACTAAATATATTTTATCAAATAAAAGCCTTTCTCATGTAAATTTATTTATTGTTTTTAATGAACCTGTTTATGAAATGAATTTAATTCAAAAAATAAAATTATTATTTAGTGAAAAAAATATTGGAGTTCATGACAAATTAATTATTGAATATAATATAAAGCAAATTCATTTTAAACAAATAGATGAAGAATTAATAAACAAAAATTATAAAATATATTATTTTGATGATTTAATTATTTCTACATTTAATAATAATATTTTTTTTATTAATATTTCAATTCCAATTTGTAAAATTTGTGAAAAAGTTTTTGATTATTTAAAAGGAATTCATTCTATAAATAAAAGTTTTGAATGTGATTGTGATAGAAATTTCGGATTATATGATTATTCTCTTTTAATTAATTTAAAATCATGGAATACAATTTATTTTTCTCTTCCATTTTCAACATGTGATTTTAAAGAAAATGAAAATAATGAAGATTTATATTTTATTAACAATACTATAATATCATCAAATAATAAAATTAAATTTAGTTTTAAAGCATTTGGAATTAAAGATACTATTGAAAATTTTTTAATTTTTGATATATTTTTATTAAGTTATAAAGGAGATCATATTTTATGTGAATCAAAACCATTAATTATCAAGGAAGATAATAATTCAATAATTAATTATGATGAATATGAAAGTAATCAATTTATTGGTATTATTCAAGAAAATAAATATACTGTAATATTTAAATTTAAAATTAATGAAGAGGAAAATTATCATGCATTAACTTATATGGAATTAAGATTAAATAAAACATATATAGAAAGTATTTTTAAAAACATAAACAAATAAAAAAAAGAAAATCTATTAATAAATTTTTTTTATTTAGATTCAATAACTAATTTCATTAAAGAAGGATAAAATTGAATTAAACCATCGAAAGCTTGTTCACTTTTCTTAACAATACTTTCACTTTCATTTTCTTCATTATTTAATTGATTAAAATAATATCTAAACATTCCTCCTAAGAAAGAAACAAATAAATATTTTTCTTTTTCTTCTTTACATAAAACAGTTGAAATACAAATTTCATCTTTTGATTCAAAAAATTTATTAATCAAATCAAAATTATTTATATTTCTATTATTATCAGATGAAAAAGCTTTCATAAAAATAATATATTCACATAAGAATTCTGCAATTGTTAATTTTTGATTAGATAAAGAATTTTTAGAATCAAAATAATTAATTCCTTCTTGAGTTATGTGATAAAAATAATTTAGTATTTTACTTTGATGAAAACTTTCTAATAATCTTTTAATAAATGAATTTGTATTTTCTGTTAAAGTACAAGCTTGCTTATCTATTTTTCTAATTTTAACACAAATTTTTAATATTGATTTCAAAAATACTTTTATATTATTAAGAAAAGAATCTAATTTAGTATCTTCATCCTTTCTATAAATAAGTTTATTTTTTGGAATTGAACCTAAATTATACGTTACAAAATCATATGTTGAATCTTTTTTAATTTCAACAAAAGATATTTCTTCTTCTTTTGTAAAATCATTTTTTTTTTCTGAGAATTTAGTAAGAATATTTTTAATTGTTTTTAATTCAATAAATGAAATCATAAGAAATAATCCGATTTCTTTTATAAATTTCTTATTATTTTCATCATTAAAGTCTACTGAAGAATAATATTCAGAAATAATTTTAAATCTATATTCTAATCCATTAATAATAATATTTAATTGGTTCTTATTTAATAATTCACTTTCATCATTACCTGAAATAGAATAAACAAAATTATCCAAAGGAAAAGAATTCCAAGAATATCTTTTATCAATATTTCTATAAATACATTTTGAAATAAATGATATAAAGTCTCTTGACATTGGTTTTGAACTAGGAATATTTATTGTTTTATCATTAATTTCAATATTTACTTCATCTTTATAATATAATTTAAATAATGTAATCCCATAATTTAAAATATTTGATTTTATATTTTTTTTATTTAATTCAGTTGGAGAGTAAATAAAATATTGAGATTTTATATCTTCTGGAAGAAGATAATAAATAAATCCATAATCAAATAAAATTAATTCTCCTTTTTTATTTACCAAAAAATTATATAAAGATAAAATATTAAATTGAATTATATTAACATCAATAAATATAATTACATTTTCATAAAAGTCATGATTCATTTTTTGAATTGTTTCTTCACTAATTTCATTGTTTTTACAATATTCTTTTAATGACTGTCCTTCAATATAATTAAATAACATATATGCATTTTTATCATCATATTCTGTAGAATGATATTGAAGAGAATATGGAATATCTTTAAATAAATTACTAATATTTATTTCATTTTGAATTTCTTTTTTATGTTTATTAAAAAAATCAAGAGGGAATTGTTTAATATAAACTAAAGTATTACTGTTTGTGATTTTCCCTATAAAAATTTTTAAATTAGTTAAATTAATTCCATAAGAAAATTCTTTCATAATGATAAATCCTAAAGAATTATTATTATTTTTTTCTTGAACATTCCTTTTATTTGTTTCAACATTATCAACTTTTTGATTTATATTTTTATTATCATTATTATATTGATGAAAAAAAGGATGAATAAAATATTCATCCCATCTAATTCTTTTCTCAGGTTCAACAGTAAGTAATTTATTCAATAAATCTTTAAGTAAAGGATCTTGAGGTTGTTTAATAGGATTTCTAGCTAAAATTTTTTGTAAAACTTGTTTTTCATTAAATCCTAAATAAGGTAAATCTTTAAACATTAATTGATAAATAATAATACCAAGACTCCATAAATCAGCTTGACAGGTATATGCTTTATCAGCAATAACTTCAGGAGCCATTGTAGCAGGAGTACCTAAATGAGTAGAAGTAATTAAAGAATCATCAAGTGCTTTACTAAAACCATAATCACATAATTTTACTTCATAATTATTTCTATCATTAATATTAGGGAATTTAATCATTATATTTTTTAATTTTAAATCTCTATGCATTATATTTTTAGAATGCATTATTTTAAAAACATTATTTAATTGAATCAATATATTTCTTATTTCTTCTGTTGAAAAACCTGAAGAACGAGAATATAAATAATTATGTAAGTCAGAATCACATAATTCCATTACAACATTATAATTATTTTGAGTTTGTAATAATTCTATAAATTCTACTGAATTTTTACAATTACATATTTTCATTATTTCTATTTCTTTCCAAAATGCTTGATGTAAATAAGTATTTTTTACTATTTTCTTTTTTTCTACTCTTTTTATTGCTACTTTTCTATTGTTTGTTGTGTCTTCTGCTAAATATACATTTCCAAAAGATCCTTTTCCTATTTCTTTTATTAATTTATATCTTTGATTTGTTGGATTCATTTTAATTATCTTTTTTTTTTCTTTGTTTTTTATAATCAAAAATTAGATAAAATTTATTGGTAATTTTGAAATAAAAAAATTAAAATTTTTAATGTAAAAAAGATTAAATATATTAATTTTATTTTTTTATTATAAACGATAAATATATTCATAATTTTGTTTTAGTTCTATTTTTTTTTTTAGTAGCTTTCTCAATAATATCAACAATTTTTTGAGCTTTCGTATGATCATTTAAATTCATAGGTTGAATAATTTGTCCTATTTTACTAATAATTTTAGGTTGAATCATTTTTTTATACATGGTTAAAGTATTCCATTCTCTTCCAATAGTATTTCCATTTAATTTTTCAAATTGTTCTATACTTTGAATATTATTTGGTAATTTTTGAACTAAATAATTAGAAAGTTTTTTATCAATTGATTTATTAATTTTAATAAATGGATTTTTATCACTTTCATTATTTGAAATTTCAGTTAATCTTTTTATTTTTTCTTCATATCTTTTTTTTTTTAAAAATTCTTTTGCTTTTATTTCTTTTGATTCTCCTGTCCATGAACCCCAACCTGACATAAATTCAGGATTTTCTTTTCTTATTTTATCTATTCTTTCTTTATTTTCATTTTCTAAAAATTCCTTTTTATTTTCCTCATTTTCTATTATAAATTTATTAAATTGTTCTACATCTGCTTTTATTTCATCTTCATTTATTATTTTTTGTAATTCATTTGGAGTTAAATTTATTTTTATATTTTCTTCTTTTTCTTCTTTTTTTAATATTTCTTTTGCTTCGTTTGATATTTTATTTATATCTGAAGATGTTATATTTTTTAATTTTTTATTTTTAGGGTTTTTATTATTATTTTTATTATTTAAATTATTATTTATATTTTTTTCTTTTTCTTCTTCAGATGAGTCTGAATTTGAATTTGATTCTGATTCTTCAAAATATTCTTCATTTTCATTTTCCATTTTATTTTTCATACTTTTTATTTTTTCTTGTAAACTTTCATTATTTTCTGCTTTTTTCATAAATGGCATTGAAAAAACTCCATAATCATTTTCTTCATTATTATTTTTTTCTATTTTATTTTTCTTATTTTTAACCTCGAAATCTAAGATTACATTATTAGAATTATTTTCATAATCACTATTATTATTATCATTCATATTATTATTATCTTCATTTTTTTCTTCTTCATTTTCTTCATATTCATAATCTTCTTCATCATCACTATTTTCACCTTTAACTTTTTTTAATAATTCATCTCTTATTTTATAATTTTCTTTAATATTTTCTTTTCCTTGTTTATCTTTATCAATATGATATCTTTTAACAGTTTGTAAAAATTTAGAATTAATAGAATGTTTTAAAGTCATTCTTTCTTTAGCTCTATCCATTTTTTTTTTATTTAAATAATTTTCAACTGCTTCTTTATCAATAGTTTGTAATTGTTCTAAAATTGTTTTTTCTTCTTTTTGTTCTCTTGATTTTTTTATTTTATGATATAATTTAGCTTTAATTCTATTTTTCCTTTGATTTTCTATTTCTTTTTGTAAAGATAAAGCTCTAAATTTTTTTAATTGTTGATAACGTCTTTTTGATTCTTCAGGATCAATTTTCATTAATTCATTATTTTCATTTTCTAAAATTTTAACATCTGTATCACAATGATTATTAATTAATATATTATTTATTTTTTTTTCAAAATTATTTTCTTCATTTAATCCTGTGACTATTTCTTTTACTGTTTTTTTTGATATTTTTCTTATTATTTTATCATTTTCTTGTGTAAAATCTATTATATCAGCTTCTCTATTTTCTTTTACTTTCTTTTGATATTTTGATATTTCTTTATTTAATAAATTATAATTTTGAGTTCTTTCTATTTCTTTATCTTTTGTGTCATTAAATTTTATTTCAATTTGAGATTTTTCTTTGTTATTTATGTATGTTTTATATGCTTTTGATAAATTTGCTTTTTTTGTTTCGTTTTCTACTTGTCCAAAATTTTTCATTACATCATTAAATGAAATTTTCTGATTTTCATCTATTTGAATGTTATTTTCATTTTCTTCAAATTTATTATTAGTTGAAAAAAATATTTTATTTTTTTGATTGTCATTTATTTCTAAAGAATTTTTTATATTTTTTAAAGCTTTTGAATTTGTATTTATTTCATTTTCTGAATTATCTTCATTTATTGAATTATCCGACATTTTATCGAATTAATATGATAAAAAATAAAATAAATTCATTTCAAATTATTATTATAAAATGAAATAATAAAACAATATTGAATATTATAAATAATTTTTTTAATTTTAAAATGAGAGATAAAAATGAAGAATCAAATATATATTCTAATAAAAATATTAATTAATATTTTATAAATGTATAAATAATAAATATTTTTTTATGAAAACAAAAATGAGGAAAAACATTTAAATTCAAATAAAACACAAAAAATTATAATTGAATATTAATTTTCATAAATATATATTTTCTATTTTTTTTATTATTTTTAATCACAAAACATTTTATTTATTTTTTCTTTTAATGAATAATGATAGAAATAATTTTCTATTAGATTTAGAGAAAGATTTCAAAAAATTAAATCAAGACCTCAAGAAAAAATATACAAAAATTCATGAATCAATTGATAAATGCTTAAATTTAATTAATATACTGAAAAAACAAGAAGAAGAAAAAAAAATAGAAGAAGTAAATTGTTTATTTGAACCAATAAAATTATTAATAAAAAGTAAAAAAACCAAATATATTTTACAATGCCTAATTATTATTAAAAAAATAATAGAATTGAAAATATTAAATAAAAATGATTATTGCGATTTATTGAATTTATTAAAAAATATTGTAGAAGATTTAAATTCAGAAGAAAATATATTAAAAATTATTGAAATTATTCAATCTTTACTCTTATCTTCTGAATTTTCTGCAACATTTGATGATATTTCTATTATTCTTAAAATTTGTCTTTTTTTATTTAATAGTAAAAATTCAACTTTTAAAACTTCATCTAAATATATTTTTAAAACTTTAACTGATAATATAACCCAAAATTCAGAAGAAGAAATATTTATACAATATATAAAATTTTTAATGACATTATTTGATGAAAAAAATATATATGTTAAATGTTTAGGAATTGAATTAATTATCCAAATATTAAATAATATAACAATTGATTCTATATCAGAAAATTTTAAAAATCTAATAGAAAAAGAACTTTCTCCTATCATTTTAAATATGTTTTCTGATAATAATCAATATATTTTAGCATTAAAATTATGTCGTTTATCAATAATATTACTTTTAAAATATCAAACAGGAGTAGATTTTATAAGGATATTTATGAATTATTCATTTTCATCAAAAATAATTTGGCAAAAACAAATTGGATTAGAATCAATATGTTCTATATTAAAAAAAAGTGAATTAATTTGGATGTTATTTCAATATAAAAAAGATTGTCTAAAGGAAATATTTGATAAATTAAAAGATTTGACTTATAATATTGAAGATAAAAAAGATATTAATAAAAATAAATTAGGAAATAAAAGAAAAATGTCTATAGAAAATGATTTAATTATTTTAGATTCTGATGAAGTTTCAAGTCATAATAATGAGAATATTGATTATATCAAAAAATTGATTTTAGAATGTTTTAATAATATTCAAAAATCTTTTGTAAATATAATGAAAGAAAAAGATATTTCGATAAATCAATTAAATTTTAATTTATCTCCTGAACAATTTAATATTAGAAATATGTTAAATTTTGATTATGAACCATTAAGAGATTCTGTTTTTTATATATTAATTAAAACAAATAATGATTTTATAACTTTTAAAGTTTTATATATAATTAAAACACTGATGAGTTTATATAGTAGTATATGTTTACCTATTATTAGAGATGATTATTTAGAAAGATTATGTAATGAATTATCAAATACTAAGGAATTTAATAAAAAGAAAATACTTATTATTCATACATTAATTATATTTTTACAAAATATTAATTTACTTGAAGTTAATTCATTAATTTATTTATTAGATACTTTTGAACATATATATAAAAAAATAAAAAGTTATAAAACAACATTTAATATTTCAAAAATAGATTTGTTAATAAATGATATAATTCAAAAAAATGAAGAAAATAATAAAAATCAGAAAATCCCTGACAACGGGCTAAATTATGAATTTGGACTTTTTGAAAATTCAAATAACAATGATTATATAAATAATATAACCCTTGAACAAGTATATAATTTTATTGATAATTTATTTATAGATTCTTCATCATATAATAATGAAGTTATTAGTAATATTATTGAAGCAATTACAAATTTAATAAATAAAGCTTTAGAAAAGAAAAAAGAATTAAAAATATTATTTTTCATCAATAAATTAATTATAATTTCAGTTTCAAACATTAAGAAAGCAGAAATTATTTATATAAAAGTAATGAATATATTAACAAATATATATTATAAAGATATTCCAGAAGTGAACTTATATTGTCTGGATATAATAGCAATATTAATAAATAAATTTCTTCAATATTATAAAATAAAAAATAATTTAGATTCAAATTTTAGTGAAGATTGGTCAGAAGAAACATGGCAAAGAACAATATTTTCTCCATATTTAGAAATAGCAAATCAGCCAATAACAAGAGAAAAAGTAGACAAAATAATAGAAAATATTCAAAAAATAATTCAAATTTCAGGTGAATATATGGATACTTTTGGTTGGGCAAGTTTTATAGAAATTTGTAGTTCTTTACTTAATACAAATAGTGAAAAAACATTTAATTTAGTTAAACAAACATTAAATGATTATAAAGTTTATTTTTCTCCTTTTAATATAATTCCAATGCTTAGTTTATTAGGTACTTTTGCAATATATGATAAAGATAGAAATAATTGCTTTAATGCTATTGAATTATTTTGGTCTTGTGCTGATATTACTGAAAATTTTCAATGTGGAAAAATAAAATTAACAAATATTCAAAAGAAAATATTTGAAAATTTAGAAAAAAATCATCAATCACCTGAACTTTTATTTCAAGAAATTTGGAGACAAATTTTTTTTAAGTTAACTAATATTAATTCTGATTCTAGAGGAGATGTTAGGAAAAGTGGTATAAATGTTTTTACTGATATTTTTGTTACTAAATATCAAAATATTACATCTAATTATAGAAAGATAATTATAAATGAAATTTTTTTTAAAGTTTTCACTACGAATTTTAAACTTTTTAAAGATATGTTATTGACTAAATCTGAAATTGACTCAGAATGTGAAGAAAATGCTTTAAATTCATTATTATCTATTGTTAAAATTGTGAAAGTATTTATAAATGATGATGATGAAAGTTTAGAAGAAAAAAATCAAATATTTAATTTATTAATTGATAATATTATTGAAATTATTCCAAATTTAAATCCTGAATTTTTAATTGAAATTTTGAAATGTATTCTAGACATTCAATTGAAAGATTCCTCATATTTTATTTTACAAGATATTTCTTTATATTGGAAATATATGAATGAAATTTCAAAATACTTAAAAAGTGAATTATTTCAGAAAAAATATATTTTAGCAGTAACAACTGGAAGAATAATAGAATCTATTCTAAACAATTTAAAAATAATATTTCTAAGTAATAATGACTTAAATAATGAAGAATTAATGAAAAAAACTTTTGATATATTTTATATATTATTAAATGTTTTAATGATATATGAAAATAAGAAAATAAATCAAAATCCTCAAAAATTATTACCAATTGAGAATGATATATTTAAGTTAATTGAATCATTTATAAAAAAATCAACATCATCTGAAATATTGTTACTTTTATATCAATATGTATTTCAATATTGTAAATATGAATATATAAACCCTCATTCATATGCTTTATATAAGAGATCAATTGAAACTATTAAATCTTTATTTTTAAATAAAAATTTCAAATATGATAATATTTTAACAAGTTTTATTGATTCAGTAAAACAATTTATTCTTACAAGAAACCAAAATGAAGTAGTTGAAAGTTTAATCAAATTTAATAAAAATAATCAGAATAAAAATAAACAATTACTTTTTGAGGAAATAATTTTTGAATTTATTAATATAATTTCTTCTATTTTAGATGAAATTACTAATGAAAATATTTGGTTAAAATTAATAGAATGTTTTGAAAGTATATTTAAACAAAGTTTTATTGGTTTTTGTTCTGTTCAAAGAATTTATCAACAAGATATTATAAAATCATCTATAGATATAGAAATGCAAATAATCAATTTTAATGTAAATCAATTAATTCCAAAATCAATTTCTTTATCTGAATTAATCCAAACAAAACTTTTGAATTTACTTGATTTAGGTTGTAATTTAGAATATACATCATTTAATAATAATTTATTTGAAATAAGAAAAATATGCATATTTAATTTATTTGATATATGTCAATATCATTCTATAAGTGAAATTAAACAATTACATTCTCAAAAGTATGATGAGAAAAATATTGATAATTTTGTTAATATTAAAATTAAAATTGCTAAAATGTGTACTCCAATTTTAATAAAGCGTCTTGAAGGTTTATTAAAAAAATTTTTAGAAGATGAAATAAAAAGTGGTGATATGCCATTATCAAGAAATAGAATTAATGAAATGAAAGATATTCTAGAAAAAATTAAAAATTTAGATTTATATCCAGATTTTATAACTTATAATAAAAATAATATTACAAATAATAATAATACAGAACAAAAAAGTTTAGACAATATAACATTTATTGATGTTATATCCAAATCAAAGAAAATTCATTTATTTTTCCTACAACCAATATTATCTGATTTTATTCTAACAAAAGAAAAAGAAATAAAAGTTCTTATAAGAGATATATTTCAAGAAATTAGTAAATGTATTGGTCTTTCAGAAATATCTTTTTTTAAATAATATGATATATTAATTAAATATAATAATTATAATTTATATTGTTTAATAAAACTAGTGAAAATTATATTTCCATTTAATTTAATTTATTTGATATAAAAATAATAAATTTAATAGTTAACTCCAACAAAAAATTCAGCTAATTCTTCCACAACTTTAGCACAATAACCATTATTTTGATATTCTTCAACACCATCTTTTTTCATTTTTTTTTCTGCATTATAAGTAGCAATAATATATGCTAAATTAGTTGCGGCTATAACTGCTCCTCCTTTTTGTCTTCTTAAATACATTGAATTTTTATCAGTATCAAAATTAATCATTAAATACTTAATATTATTTAATCTAATTCCTCCTGCTTTAGTACAATCACCTTTATTAGCAAAAGCATCTGAAATATTTTCAAATTCATCTAAAATAATTTCACCAATTTCTTCTATTGTTACTTCCCTTTTATCTATTGAAAAATTTGGAGTTGATGCCCATTCTATTCCATCTGATTTATTTATTATACATGCTTCTTCTACTACATTTTCTAATATATGATTATTTGAATCTACTGATGATATTAATCTATTTGTTATATAGTCATTCCAACTCATTTTCATTTTAATTTTATTGTTTTTTTATTATTTTTATAAAAAATATAATTTGTTAATCAATATGTGTTTAAATAAATGATAAAATTGAAATCATTGATTTTGTTTGTTTTTTGATATTAATCATTGTATTTTTTATTTTAACTTTATTAAAAAATATGAAATTTTAAATTAAATGATATTTTTTACTCTGAGAATTTTTTATCATAATGTCTTTTTTTATATATTATTCCTTAATTTTTATTTATTAAAATCAGTCAATATATTTATATCTTATACATACTATATTTGTTTAAATAAAAGAAACAAAATATTTTCATTAATATTTAATTTATAAGATTCTTTCTTTTCTTTAAAATTAAATTTAGGTAATTTAAAAAAAAATAAATTAAAAAAAACAAATAAATGGTTGAAAACACAGAAGAATTTTCTGATGATGTATTAATTTTATCTCAAAATAATAATATTTCGACAAATGATTCAATAGATGATAAATTTCCAATAAAATATCCAAATATAAAAGAAAGAAGTAAATTAAATTTAAAGACTGCTCTTCATCTTGATTTAACAAAAATGATTCTTTCTGATACAGAAATAAATCTTAAAAAACCAATGAATAAAACAATAAATGTTATCAATAAAAAACATAAAAATAGAAGATATACTCAAAAGATTCCAGATAGTACATCTAATTTAAAAATAAAGAAAATAAAGGGTTCAGGAATAAATTTTAATTTAATAAAAATAAAGAAAAATAATAAAAATAATAATGCTTCACTAAATGAGATAAATAAAATTAATATTAAACCAATTGATAATAAAAATGACAAATTAGGGAAAGAAGTAACAATTAAAGGTCCACAATATGAATTTACTAAAAAAATTAACATTAAAAATAAAACATGTAGTTGTGTGTGTTATATATTTTGAATAAGATTTTGTATTTTAATTCTTTTAAATACCTTTTATATATATTATAAATAGAATAATTTCCAAAAAATCTTTTTATAATAGTTAATTATACTAAAATAAAAAGTTTAATGTATAATAAATAATTATTTCTCATTATAATATTTAAATTTTATATGAACTTACAACTTATATAACCTAAAGAAAGTGAAATTCCAGTGAAATAACAATATTTTTTTATTTTCTCAATTATTATATCAGGAAACAATAATAAGAAAAATTTGTAGATTACATATAATTACATAAAATGAAGCATAATCATAACTTTAATTATTATTTGAACAATCATTATCTATGTTATTTTTATTGTTTGATATAGTTAATCATTATTTTTTATTTATAATTCCAATATTTCTTCTATTATTTAATTTTTTTATTGTTTTTATTATAAGAGTTATTTATTTTTGATGTTAGGATTTAATATTGGTATTAGGTTTATTATAGGTATTGTTTCTTTTGTTTTTTGTATTTTTGAAATAATTATTTATATGAGCTCATATTCCAAATTAATTTTCTTAATTTTTCTTTATTAATGATTTAATATAAATTATTATTTATTATTTTAAAAATTTTTAGATTTTATTAATGAATGAACAAAAAAAGAAGATTAAAATGATTCGTTTTTCTCATAGAGAAGTTGTTTTTTTAGCAATAAGTTTTCGTTCATTATCATTAGATTTAGATAATTATATATTAGAAATTAAATCATATGTTACTAATGAACAAATTAGAACAAATCCAACTGAACTTACTATTGTAAATTATTATAAATAATAATTTTAATTAGATTCCTAGATTTCAATTAGATTTTTCACATAAAAAATTTAGTGATTATTTACTCAATACAAATAATGCTTTTAATAAATTATGTCTTATTGATTCTCAAAATAAAGAAATATTATCTTTTGATGTAAATTTCGGAAATTTAAAATTTATAGCTAAAGATTTATCCACAGCTCAAATTTATACTTATCCTTTTATTTTTTTTGAATTTTCTTCAGGAATTTTCACAACAGAAGAATTATATGAACAAAATAATCAAATTATAGATATAATTAATCAAAAGTCAGTTCCAAAATCAATGGATGATCTTAATTTAACAATTAAAAGTTATAAAGATACTCCAAATGAATTACCTTTTAAAATGAGAGAACACAACAAAACAATTCAAATAAGAAACAAAAATTTATCTATTAATAATAAAAAAGATGGTAATAAAATTTATCAATTGTTTATTAAAAATTTCCAAATGTATGATTATTTTGCCGACCCAACAATGAAAAATGAGCAAATAGATGATTATATTGATCAAAAACCTAAAAATTATATTAAATATGAGGAATTATCAAAAAAAAAGAGACAAATTGAAATATTAAAAGAAAAATTAAAGTTAATTAAAGAAAAAACAAATCTTTATCAAGAAATAAATAAAGATATTAATGATATAACAAATCAAAAAAATAAAAATGTCTCAATAGCAAAAAGTACTTATGATTCAAGAAAAGCAGATTATTTATCTCAGAAAAATTTATATGAAAATGAGTTTAAAAAAATCGGAAAATATAATTTTGTATTTGATACATTAGTAAATAAAAAAATTATAGAAATAATATTTGCATTTTTTAATCAAACAGTTCAAAGTTTATATTATATTCCAGATTTTTATAATCAAAAAAATATTACAAGTGAACTAATAAGAAATGAAACATTACAAAATAGAGGAAGAGAAAGTAAAGAAATGAGAAAATTATATGGTGCAATGATGGGTAATGTTGCGAATTTAATTAATTATATTTCAAAATCTTTAAATATTCCTTTTAAATATCCTTTTTTTATTAATGGTTCTAAATCACTTTTAATTAAATCAAAAAAAAACTTCCTTCCTTTATTTTTACCTGATGATAAAATCGAAAATTTTATTTCTGCTGTTGAATGTATGAAAGTTAATTTAAGGGAAATTATTAATTTTCTTTCAACTTATATAAATGTTATAAGTGAAGAAGATTATGAAATATTAAATAAATATCAAACTTGGAATTTCTTTAAATTTTTTGTTGAATTCACTAAGGCTTTAAATCATTTTGTTGAAACCATTCCAGAATATAATTAGAAATAAATAATATATTTAATTTAAATTATTATTTTAATTATATTTAAATATCTTCTTGATTTTAAATTAACTAATTATAATTTTCTAATTGAATTTTTATAAATTTTACTGAGATTTAATAATTAAAAAAATTATTGTTTCAATTAATAAACTTAAAATGGGTGTATTTCATACTAATTGTTGTTTACAGGTTCGTGGTGACAAAATAAATGATTTAAATACTGTTTATATTTTTAAAGAAGAATCTCCAATTATTAAAGTACAAAAAAAAGTATGTGAAAATAATGAAAATAAATCATCGAGTATTAGAAATTACCAAATAAATGTTGAAACAAGTGCTTTAGAAAAACAAAAAGAAATAAAAACAAAATTTTCTAATCAAACAATACTAGAATCAAAAAGGATAGATGACGAAGAAAATAATAAATTAAACTTGAATAATGGTAATATAAGTTTAACAAGAATGAATAGTAAATCAATAATCAGAAAAATAATATCCATTTCCTTAAATGATAATAATTATCAAAAAGAAAATAATGAAAATACAGAAGAAGATCTTATATTATATAAAAGAAGAAATTTCCGTTCAAAATCATCAGTACATTCAAAAGTTAAAACAAATTTAAATAACTTTAAAATGAAATATGAAGAATTAGTTTCAAGACTTCCATTAAAAAACTCAAATGTAACTGTATTATTTTCTCCTGATAATCATATGATAGAATTAATAAATTCTCCTCCTGAAAACAATAATATTCAAAACAATAATAATATTCTTTCAAGAGGAAAAACAATACAAAATCAAAGAAAAGATATTGAAATAATTGATACTCCTTTAACAGAAAAACAAGTTAATAATCTTAAGAATATTTTAATTAAAGAAGAATTAATTACTCCTGAAATGAATGAAGCTACAATTAATTTAATAATTAATTCTACTTCTTATTTAAGAGTTAGAGCAAATGTAAAAATTTTTTCAAGAGAAAATGAAAAAGACGAAGATAAAAATAATATTTATTATATGATTGATAAAGGAATTTTAGGTTATTCTGTAGACTCTGTTTATTATGAATTAACAAAACATTCTGGAATAGGAACAAGTGCTTTAATTAAAAATTCAAGAAATTCATGTTTTTTATATACAATTAAAAGATGTTATTTATTTAAATTACCTATTGAAAAATATAAAAAAATTGCAGAAGAATTTTATGATAATGAACATAAGGATAAAGTAGATTTATTAGCTTCTCATTTTTTTTTTCAAGGTATTCCACATGATAAATTAGATTCATTAGCGGATTTAACTTCTAAAATAAAATATAAAGAAAAAACCGTTTTAATTGAAGAAGAATCAATTAATCATTTTATATATTATATTATTGAAGGATTTGTTAGTTGTGTTAAAGGTGAATATGAAATTAAGAAAATATATGCTAATGAAATTTTCGGTGAAATTGGAATTTTTCATGAAAATTGTTCTTTGTATTCTTTTATTGCTCCTCAAGGAACTGTTTTATTAAAAATTAAATATGATGATCTTATTTCTGTTTTAGGAGGAAATGCTGTGAAAACTATTATTGAAAATATATTTGAAATAAGTTTAAAAAAAAATGAAATTTTAGGTAAATACTTAATAATAGATGATAATTTTTCAAGAGTTTTTTCTGCCTTTCAATTAAAATATTATTGTCATGATGTTATTCTAAATCAAAAAGAAAAAAAAATTTTATTACCAATATCAGGAACTTTATTTAAATATCATCATTCAAATAATAATAATGAAAATATTGAATTATTTATATATAAATCAATAAGAGATTTACATTTAAATAATAATCGAATATTAAAAAAAAGTAGTTTTTTTTCAAATCAAAATTATGAAAATCATAAAGAAAGAAAATACACAAAAGAAACAGAAATATTAGAAAATTCCTTAATACCAAAAGGAGAATTATTTCTTGAATCAATAAAATATAAGCATGACTTAAAATATATTCTTTTATGTGATGAATGTTTAGTTTTTGAATGTAATTGGAATGATTTAGAAAAAGTTCTTGTATTACCTTCAGTTGAATGTAAATTATCATTTTATGGAAGAATGTCATTATTAAAACCATTACCAATATTTAAATATTTATCATTAATTAAATTATTTCATTTATCTAATTTTTTACATTATATCCAATTTTCAAATGAAGAAATAATAATAAAAGATGGACCAAGAAGTGATAAATTTTATATAATCAAAAGTGGTACAGTTGATATTAAAATAGGAAATAAATTAATGAAGATTTTAGAAAAAAATGATTCTTTTGGAGATATAACATGGCATATTAGAGAATATAGTAAAAAAGGTAATTTTATTGCATCATCAAAAAAAGTAGAATGTTATTATATTAATAAAGAAGATTATGAAAATATTATAGATGAAGAAGATTTTATAAGTAAACCATTAATAAAAATTTTAGAAGTTAAAGAATTAAAAACTTCCCTTGATAATTTATATTATTTACAAGATTTAGGAAGTGGAGCTTATGGTAAAGTTTATTTAGTTCATGATAAAAAAAGATTTTTTGCTGTTAAAACTGCAGAAATTCAAGAAATGAATGCTTCTAAAGCAATGGCAAATTTATATATAAATGAAAAAAAAATAATGTTCTCTGTTGAACATCCTTTAATAGTAAATATAATAAACACATTTAAAACATCAGATTATTTATTTTTTTTAATGGAATATGTAGATGGAATAACATTTAGAAAATATTTAAATTTACCAAAAAGAACAA
>JAEEGL015356524.1_pt1 | contig 24695 bp, 16 predicted proteins | sample 9134231 | NCBI WGS metagenome assembly JAEEGL01 (sample SAMN16246548, study PRJNA631951) | gut metagenome | biome: gut microbiome; feature: rumen; material: fiber-attached | host: Bos | place: Iran: Karaj | collected 2018-10
CAGTCCTCCGGCCACACTGTGTATATTATTATCCTTATCCGCATAACACACTCCGGCGGTGGTTCCTATAAAGACATTGCCCTCGTTATCCTCTGCAAACTGCCTTATGGATGAGGACGGCAGTCCGTCCTTATAGGTGATGTGCATCCTCTTATCTCCGTCAAGGATAACCACGCCGTTGTCATTGGTTCCGACCCATATCCTGCCCTTACTGTCCTCAAATAAGCCTCTGGCGCTTGTAAGTCCCTCAGATGAATCAAGCCTTTCGAAGGTACTGCCGTCATAGCGGATAACCCCGCTGTAACCGCCTATGTAAACATAGCCGCTGTCTGCGCAGAGACAGCAGTTTGCATCAGAGGTGGGAAGACCATTGGAAGCATCATAGATCTGGGATGTATAACCCACATCACCAAGCTGTCCGGTAATGGCATAGCCTCCCCCGTATACCTCTCCCTTGCTCTCCGCATCCAAAGAATAGGATCCCTTAATTTCTGAGGCGGAAACCGGAATGCAAACGATATTTATGGCTGTGAACAGAGATACCAACGTAAGCACAGCCTTTTTTATGCCCTTACCGCCCGTATTCACCAGAGACAACCTCCTTATTGTATTTCCGTAAGATCACCTTGACCTCCGGCAGCGCTTCCAGAAATACCTCTATACATTTTGGATCGAACTGCGTCCCTGCCCCCTCTTCCAACATACTGACAGCCTTATCAAAGGGAAAGGCAGGTTTATATACTCTGGGGGATGAGAGCGCATCAAATACATCCGCAACAGCCATGATCCTGGCAGAAAGAGGTATCACCTCCCCGTGAAGACCGTCAGGATATCCCTTTCCGTCCCAGCGTTCATGATGATAAGCCGCCATATTTCTCGCTTCCTTCAGGTAGTTTTCTCCCTCCATGGTACTTATGGCTTTCTCTATGATCTTTTTCCCGGCAGTGGTGTGGGTCTTTATTATTTCGTATTCCTCATCACTCAGTTTGCCGGGTTTATTTAAGACCTTATCCGAAATATTGATCTTCCCTATGTCGTGAAGAGGTGCGCTCCTTATCACATCTGACATAAACTTGGGGGTTATCTTCTCCGCATAATATCCCTTTTTCTTTAGCCCCTCCACGATTATCTTCACATATGCCGCTGTCTTCTGTACATGGGCACCGGTGTCGGAATCCCTGTTTTCCACCATATCTGCCATGGTTATGATGAGTCCGTCCTGCATTTTAACGGTGTTTTCAGAGAATCTCCTGATCGATCTCATCTGCTCGGCCTGGTTTAAGGCCATGTCAGAGATCGCGTGGTACAACTTTTCAAACTCGTCTCCCGTGTGAATATCTATGGCCCTGATCTTTTTTATCATCTCATAAAGTTCTGCCTGATCGTCACCGGCCTTTATGAATTCATCCACGGACATCGTCACGCTGTCTATGGGATAAACCATATAAACACCGGTAAACCAGACACCGTATGCGAGGATGAGCGCCATAAATCCCCCCAGCACAAGGACGATACGCAGAAGCGAGTCCTTAAGATAGGGCATGATCTCAGGAAAAAGCATTATCCCCATCCACCCCATGATCAGGATGAATCCCAGAGAAACAGAGAACAGAATGGCTGTCATTTTCATTCTTACAGGGTTCTTTACATCCGAACTCCATTTATTCATTGCGCGCATTTCATCATTATTAAGCGGTCTCTGTCGCCAGCCGCTGTTTCTTATCCTGCTTTTTATTTCTTCAGGAAGTAGTTTTAAGATCAGGATCATTAATCCCGCAGAAATGCCTTTATCAAGTATGTTAAGAAGGATGTTTAAGATATAAAAGATCAGGATACGTGGATATCCTGTCATTGCATACAGTCCGTCCACCGCAGTGGCCATAGAGCCGATCTGGGGTCCCTTAAACAGTCCCCATTGGATAGTGGCACTCAGCACTCCACCGATAAGGGAGGAAAAAAGAATGAATTCTGCCACATCTTTTACCTTCCTGTAATCCCTGTTCCACGCAAACCAGGCGGTATATACCGCGATCAGGATGTTGACCAGTCCGAAATAAATGGCCTCATGGTTAAAAAAAGTACAGATCACATTTGTAAAAAACGCTGTAACTATACCCGGAAAGAGACCGCAGACGGCCGCAACTCCAACTGTTCCCACGGTATCAAAATACAGCGGCAGATCATTCTTAAATGAAACAAAGGATAACAGCACATTAACGACGATCCCCGCCAAAATGGATACTGTCATTGTCTTAATGTTGTTATTCCTTTTTCCGTAACCGGTACTTATCACTGTTTACCTCAACAAAAATCCAAAAAAAGCGCTCAGCCTCCTTTAGATACGAGCTGGAACTGCATATGGACCCTGGAGAAAATATCAACTATTGTGGGATCAAACTGGACTCCTCTGCCCTCCTGAATGATATCACAGGCGTGTCCGTGGCTCATAGGAGTCTTATATGGTCTTTCTGAAACAAGAGCGTCATATACATCGCAGAGTGCTACCATACGGGCAAGGATCGGTATATTCTCCCCGGCAAGACCATCGGGATATCCCCTGCCGTCCCAGCGCTCATGATGGCTGCGGCACATATGATATGTGTACATGACAAAGTTATTATTGGGCAGCAGATATGAGAAATTCTGTATAGCCTCGGCCGCAAACAGCGTGTGGTTCTTCATGATGGTGAATTCCGCATCCGTATATTTACCCACTTTGGAGAGAACCTCGTCAGGAACGCCGATCTTACCCATATCAAAAAGCTGGGAACCCAGGATTATGATATTCTGATCCTCGGGCTCCAGGTAAAGGATCTTCTGATTCAGCATCTCCTGCATAAGGATCTGCATAAGGCGGCCAACCCTCATGGAATGTATGCCGGTGAAACCGTCCTTCCTGGTGATAAGGCTGGTCATTATTCCAACGATAAACTGCTGCATGCTGATGACATTCTGCATGGACATGGTCACCGCATTCTGCAGAAGTGAACTGTTTCCCGCAAGCATGCTGTTCTGCATCTGCAGGGAATTATTCTTGTCTATCATCTTTAAGTGGATATCTATCTTGCGGACAAGTGTAGCCACTGCAAACGGCCTGGACTGGAAATCAACAGCCCCGAGCACATAGGTCTGAAGCTCGAAAGACGGGTTATTCCTTTCGGATATGACCATGACCGGATGCTCCTTTGTCCTTGAGGTATCTTTGATCCAGCTTAATACCTCTATCCCCTTCATGGTAGTGATATCCAGATCAAGTATGGTTAGACTCGGAAGTTTTTCCGCCTTTTTCAGGTAATCAAGAGCGGTCTGGGCTCTGTCCTTCACAACAACCGAGTGCTTTTTTATGAGTTCGGCTTTAAGCTCGGCGGTCTCTTCTTCTCTTTCACTTATTATCAGAATAGTATGCATTTATATCCCTTTCAATCCTTCCTTTGAGCTTTCATAGCCTGTTTCCTGCTGTACATAGCCTGATCTGCCTTCTTGAATACATCTTCCACTTTCTTATCCGTATTCTTGTCAAACTTGGAATATCCAATGGCGGCAGATATCTTTTCCCATGGCTCCAGCGAGTCGTCGGCTTCATATGCAGCAAGCCTCTTATTAAAAACATCGATAAGAGCATCTATATTCCGGTAATCATGATGCCTCAGCACCACAATGAACTCATCACCGCCGATACGGAATACCGGTGAATGTTCAAAAATCTCGCAGACCAGACTGCTGAGACGTTTGATCGAGATATTACCCTTTTCATGCCCATAGGTATCATTTGTCCTCTTTAGGAAATTAAGATCCACCATGGCCAGACCGAATTCATAAAAGCCATCAGCAAGGTCATGCTCCAGTATATCCACCTCGAAATCATATGCGGTCTTGTTCCTGATACCGGTTAATGCATCCTTCCTTGCAAGTTCTGACAGTTTCTCCGCCTTGTCCTCTGTTTCCTTAAGGGTTACCTTTGTCTCCATAAGTGCCGTGATATTTCCGTTCATATCCTGTTCCATCTGCTTCATGGAAGAAAGGAGTCCGGCAATCTCGTCGTTTGTATTTATGGAAAGTTTCTCAAACTCGTGATGTATTACGTCATTATTCTCGGAGCAGTAGTTCTTTGCTGTATCGGAAAGCCTGATGACAGGAGAGATAACACTTCTTGAAACATACCAGAGGGCAATGAGCAGCATTATGATCGTAAGTATCAGCATGGCGATCGCGGTCATGATAACATAGTTACGCTCTTTTGCCTTGACATCATTCATTGAGATATCCACACAGACATAGGCCGTAATATCATCACCATCCATAACAGCATATCCGCCTGTCACAAGCCAGCCGTACACATCACTGTCCGTCAGACTGGCAGGGATCACGACATCCTTTTCCCCGGGCCAGATACCGTCCACAAAGGAGTCCACAACCCCGGGAGGGCAGGCGTCATCATATGCCGCATCAGCGATATAAAGGGCGATCCTTTCGCTGGACTTATAATACATGATGTAAACGCAGTCAACCTTGTTTATATCCTGATATAACCTCATCTCATCCCTTAATTTCCGGAACAGGGGAAGCTCCTCTATTCCATCATAATTCGACATATATTCATTCCACTCGTCAGAACCCCACTCCGAGCTTAATACCACGTTTTCTACGCTGTAGTATTTATCCACTACTATGTCCGTCAGTTCCTTGACTTCCGCAGGATCCAAGGTTTTAGCCACTGACTCCGCAACCTGTTCTGCCCTGTCGGAATACTCCTTATCGATCATAGTGCTGGCAATATTCCTGATGGAAAGGATAGCGAGGATACTTATACATAAACAGATCGCGATGACGCCGATAACTATCTTTACCCGTAACGAAATAAATCCTTTTTTTCCCATAAGATTTTTTTCCTTTTCCTGTAAGGCCGCCTGTATCCCCTTTACTCCCAACGGACATTAAATGTTTTACTGATAATAAAACCCCATATTATTCAGGTAAAGTTCGTTAAACTCACTGTCCGCCGCCAGATCCACATTCTCCGTGATATCCGCAATTGCATTAACCGCTTCCATACCCCGGTCAGGATCCGTAAGAAACTTTACCGCCCCATATAAGGAACTGTTTCCGACAGTCTCTGTGCGGCTTACCAGTTCCTTCGGGATCATTCCGGTTTCCGAAGCTTTCAATATATCAAGACAGCATCCGAATCCCCCGGCTAAATACAGCCTGTCTATATTATCGCAGAAAGTACCCCATCTTTTCAATAGTATCTGAAATCCGGCTATGACTGCGGATTTTGCAAGCTGAACCTCACGGATATCATCTTCAGTAAAAAATATGGTCTCTCCCTTTTCATTTTCAGCAATGGGAAATCCATCGTCAAAATACTGATCTTTGAGGAGTCCCGTACAGTCGATATTTTTCAGTCTTAAAAGTACTGATACGGTCTCGATTATTCCGGTGCCGCAGATACCCCTGGGCGGATACACATCTCCTATGGTGCCTATCCTTATGCTTTCACCCTCAGTATACACATTGGAAATGGCTCCAGGTACGGAGGGCATTCCCCATTTTATCCTGCCGCCCTCAAAGGCCGGTCCCGCCGCCGTTGATGCCGCAAGTATCCTCTCCCTGTTTCCGATGACCATTTCACCGTTTGTACCAAGATCAATAAGGGCGCAGGGCTTTTCCATCTCCAAAAAGTTCAGGTGATACATGCCTGACACTATATCCGCACCGATAAAGGCAGATACCCCCGGAAGCAGGAATACCGTAATCTTTTCGGAAAACAGGGACAGAAGCCTGTCCCCCATCAGTTCTTCAGGATCCGGCTTTTCCGGACTTATGTTAACCGGAATAAAAGGAAAACTTCCAAGGGAAGAGACATCATAACCCCGAAGAAGATGGAGCATTGTGGTATTCCCGGCAATACACATTCTTCTGACCGCTTTTTCCGACCCGGGATTCCGCTTTATAAGCGTCTCTGTTCCGTTGAAAAGCGCATCACATATCAGGGACTTTAATTCCTTTGCCTTCCCCTTTCCGGCAGCTTCTATTCTGGATATGACATCCGCCCCGAATAAGCGCTGGGGATTCTCCGTGGATACGGTATCAATGATCTTTCCATCCCTGAGATCCGTAAGGGCAAAGCAGAGTGTAGTGGTTCCGAGATCTATTGCAATTCCGCATCCATTCACGCTGAAATCGTTTTCTGAAATTCCGTCCGCGTCTAAATGCGGAACCGAAATTTCCTGAAGTTCCCGGAGAGGCTCTGCCACAATATCGCCCCTGATCACCGCCCGGCAGGAAAGCCTGTATCCCCTCTTCAGCTCTTCCTCAGAGAAAAACTCCCTGTCCCTGTCAGTGATATCAACGTCTCCCGTATAAATCCTCACTCCGCATTTTCCGCAGATCCCCTTTCCGCCGCAGGGTGAAGTTATACCTTCCCCATTGTTCCGGAAAATGTCCATAAGAATATCTCCGGTCCTGGCAGAAAAGCACTTCCTCTCATCCCCGAGGACAAGTTCTACCCGGAAGGTATCTTTTCTTTCGGGACAGTCCTTCTTTTCGCAGTTATTACAGTCATGGGAAATATTAAATACGTCCTCGTCTGTGATCTTAAAAACCAGACAGCAGGTCTTCACAGGATCAAACATAAGTCCGTCTGTTATCCCTATTCCGAGGTTCTCTCCGGCATTAAGGGCAGAAAATGCAGCACTGTGGACTGAAAGGGGAATATCCGATGGGGCTTCATAGCGGCAGGCAATGCCTTTATGCTTTTCTCTGCAATAGTCCCTAAGATCTGACAGAACCTGCTCCTCAAAAGAAAGTAAGGCGGAGGAAGCAAAGGAATCGCACATCATCCCGCAGAAATAGTCATCATTCTTAAAATAACCCTCAATAAGGCGGCTCAGCTCCCTCCCCAGGGTCATAATGAGAAAGCACACCTCCGTCCCGGCTTCAACAGGGCAGTTTTCTATCGCCTCCGGAAAGACCGTAAATACAAAGGCTGCCTTTGGATCCATAGCGTCATATATAAGGGGAAGCACTTCTTCGTACTCTTCCCTGTATCCCGCATATTCGGATTTTTCCGGGGAGATACGGATCTTTTCCTTATCTCCCTTTATTATCATAATATCCTTCAAAATTATAATCTGCCCTGATCCATTATGATTCCGCTGGATAGTAACCTTCCGCCTCTGCTATCATAGCGTTATTATAGCCTTAATACCGCGCTCCCGCAATCCTACAAGTACTCGCATATCGGGACATCGCAATCCTTGTTCTACTAAAACTACGGATTGCTCCGCGCTTCGCGCTCCCGCAATCCTACAAGTACTCGCATATCGCCTCACTCACTTTCGTTCGTGCGGCTTTTATGCTCGTACTTGTTTTACGACCAAAGAAAAACGGCGACTCGTGCTAGCACGGTCGCCGTTTTGCCTTGGTCGAAATTAAGGTAACCACCGTATTTACTTCGTAAATCCGGTGGTACGTCCGGCGAAGCCGGACGTCAATTAATACATCCCCGGGGCGGGTGCAGCCGGTGCGGGAGGAGCGGGCTCCTTCTTGGTGGCTACGACTGACTCGGTTGTAAGGAATGATGCTGCAACGCTGGTAGCGTTCTGAAGTGCAGATCTGGTGACCTTAAGGGGATCAAGGATACCCGTCTTAACCATATCGACATAGTCCTCTGTAAGGACATTGAAGCCGACTCCGGTCTTGGAATCCTTAACCTTATTTATGATAACTGCTCCCTCAAGACCAGCATTGTAAGCTATGTGGAAGAGAGGAGCCTCAAGTGCCTTTAATACAACCTGTGCACCGGTCTTCTCATCACCGTCAAGGTTCTTTATCAGCTTTTCAAGTTCCTTCTCGGCATGGATGTAAGCAGAACCGCCGCCTGCGATGATACCTTCCTCTACTGCAGCACGTGTAGCATTTAATGCATCCTCCATGCGGAGCTTTGCTTCCTTCATCTCTGTCTCGGTAGCAGCACCTACGCGGATAACTGCAACACCGCCTGAAAGCTTTGCAAGCCTCTCCTGAAGCTTCTCCTTGTCGAAGGAAGAAGTGGTGGCATCGATCTGAGCCTTTATCTGAGCCTGACGTGCCTTGATATCAGCCTTCTTGCCGGCACCGTCAACGATGGTAGTGTCATCCTTTGTAACCTTTACGCTCTTTGCATGGCCCAGCATATCAACTGTAGCATCCTTGAGCTCAAGGCCTAAGTCACTGGAGATAACCTGTCCGCCGGTAAGCTTGGCGATATCCTCCAGCATATCCTTTCTCCTGTCGCCATATCCGGGAGCCTTAACAGCAACAACATTGAAGGTTCCGCGGAGCTTGTTGACGATAAGTGTTGTAAGAGCCTCACCGTCTACATCCTCTGCGATGATGAGCAGTGCACGTCCGCTCTTAACGATCTGCTCCAGAAGGGGAAGTATATCCTGAACTGTGGAGATCTTCTTGTCGTAGATAAGGATGTAGGGATCCTCGAGATTAGCCTCCATCTTATCCATATCTGTGCACATATATGCGGAAACATAACCACGATCGAACTGCATACCTTCAACCAGATCCAGCTCGGTCTGCATGGTCTTGCTCTCTTCAATGGTGATAACGCCGTCGTTTCCGACCTTCTCCATTGCGTTTGCGACCATCTGTCCTACTTCCTCATCACTTGCGGAAATAGAAGCAACCTTTGCTATATGATCCTTGGAAGAAACCTTGGAGCTCATCTTCTTTAAGGCTTCAACTGCTGTATCACAGGCCTTCTTCATGCCCTTCCTGAGTATCATGGGATTAGCACCTGCCTCCAGGTTCTTCATTCCCTCATTGATCATTGCCTGCGCAAGAACAGTAGCGGTAGTCGTACCGTCACCGGCAACATCATTTGTCTTTGTAGCAACTTCCTTAACCAGCTGTGCACCCATGTTCTCGAACTCATCTTCCAGCTCGATCTCCTTAGCAATGGTAACACCGTCGTTTGTGATAAGGGGAGCGCCATAGGACTTGTCCAGAACCACGTTCCTTCCCTTAGGTCCGAGGGTTACCCTGACGGTATCCGCAAGCTGATCAACACCTGATTTAAGTGCGGCTCTTGCCTCTGAGCCGTATTTGATTTCCTTTGCCATAGCTTTGTTTGTCTCCTTTGATTACAATTATTTCTCAATAACAGCTAAAATATCATTCTGCTTAACAATGATAACCTTGTTCTTGTCGTCAAGCTCGATCTCAGTTCCTGAATACTTGGAATAGATAACCTTCTGACCCTTCTTGACCTGCATCTTTATTTCCTTGCCATCAACCACTCCTCCGGGACCTACTTCAAGGATCTCGGCCTGCTGGGGCTTTTCCTTCTCTTTTCCGGGAAGGACAATGCCTGACGCTGTGGTTTCCTCAGCTTCAATAGGCTTTAATACAACTCTGTCTGCTAACGGTTTTATTTTCATCGTAAAACTCCTTTCCATTTTACTAGCACTCACTTTCTTTGAGTGCTAACCACAAAAGACATAATACTTTTTTGCCCGCTATGTTGCAAGCGGGTAAATTCGCGAGAATAATACGCATTTCTCATCTTTTCTCTTTAATACTCATTTTTTCTTCCAATTACTCTATTATAGTAAACGATATCAGCTTTTTCTTATGGCGTTTACTGCCCCGAATTCTGTCCGTCCCAATTCAAAAGGCCCGGATCGCACCCGTACTTCCACGGGCATCTCCGGACCTTCAACAATTATCAATTTTCAATTTTCAATTATCAATTGTTCTCCAAAAACTCCATGATCTTACTTATTCCCCTGTCATGCTCGAAGGTCACTCCCATGGCAAAACGTCCTTCGTCATCAAAAAGCCTCACCACCTTGCAGTCCAGATGGGAAATAAGGGTACCGGTATCATTTCCATAGAAATACAGAATGATCCCGTCTCCCGGTTTGGCCTCTATCTCATTTTTAAATACAATAGCAGCGCCGGAGATGCTGAGATCCTTTATTTTTACGGATCTCACACCGTTTCCAGAGCAGTACAGGGCTGTGTAATTGGTTGGCTCTCTGGGAGCGCGCCGCTTTTCATCAGACATTTTCAGTTTCCTTTTCCATCCTTCCGGAAAGCAGTATTGTACGTACTACCCTGCGGGCACATTTCAGAAGATCCTCCCGGGTTATCTCACCCGTCTTTAAGCTTTCCCGCAGATCTTCAACATCCCCTTTACATCCAGGCATTATAAGGTCATTCCCGGCTTTAATACAGCCCGTGGCTGTACAGTTGTCTCCATACCAGGTAGTGGTCCAGTCACTTAATACAAGACCGTTATATCCCCATTCATCCCGCAGTATCCTGCTGATAAGCTCAAGATTATTGGCTGAATGAATACCGTTGATCTTATTGTAACTGGTCATAAGAGCCATTGGCTCACTTTCCTTAACTGCTATCTCAAAACCTTTCAGATATATTTCCCTCAGCGTACGTTCAGACAGTACTGAATCTGAAAAGAACCTGTTATCCTCGGAATTGTTGCAGGCAAAATGCTTAATCGTGGTGCCGCAGCCCTTTACGGATCCGACTCCCCGTGTGATGGCAGCCGCCATTTTCCCGGAAATAAGGGGATCCTCCGAAAAATACTCAAAATTGCGTCCGCATAAGGGATTCCTGTGGATATTCATCCCCGGTGCCAGCCAGAGATCCACTCCGAAAATCTGCATTTCTTCCGCAACAGCCTGTCCCACTTCATAAAGAACATCTGTATCCCAGGTGGAGGCAAGAAGGGTTCCGACAGGAAAAGCAGTACAGTACTGATAATAGGTCTCACCCTCTTCTTCCTCAGGTGAGGGGTCAAAGAAACCGTGCTCCACCGTCCGGATAAAGGGCTTTGATCTGACTTCCCCGTTCCTTACCGTATATTTTTCCAATAACCTTAATCCCGCAGGTCCGTCAGCTGTCGCAATGGAGGGAATGCCGTCAGGGATCACCTCGTGACTCGTGTCCGCAGTTCCTCCGGGGACAATCGAACTGCTGCCGCCGACAGCCTCCTTTTCCCCTTCCCTCGGTATGTCTCCGATACAAAGAGAAATAAGCTTTTCATCACTGAGATCATCCGTAAGTTTTCTTATATTTTCAGAAAATACCTCGGCTTCACCGTATTTATTTTTTCTGGTCTCTATGCTGTCACCTGATATTTCAAGGACAGGAAGGCTTTCCTCCTTTGCCTTTTCTATCCACTTATTGTAAAGTTCTTCCCTCTCTTCTGCCGGAATGGAGAACTCTTCCTTTTCATTCACCGGAGCGCAGAGATTATCACAGGTCTCAACAGTCACCTTTTTATCGAGGGTCATCAAAGCAACCGGAACAGATTTATCCAGTGAAAAACCGCACCAGATACAGTAGAAACCCTTTTCCAGAGTCCAGGCCGCTTCCTCCTCTTCATAGGATGAAAGGTAATTAACAGGTATTTCTACGGTAAGCTTTTCGCTTCCGTTTCCGGGAATAAGACCGGTCTTAGCGAAACCCGCAAGCCTTCTGAATTCCTTCTCCAGTCCTCTCTGCGGACAGGATACATAAACCTGCAGCACTTCTTTTGCCGGGGTATCCCCTATATTGGTAACATTTACGGAAAGTGAAACCACTCCGTTCTCATAGACAGGTTCTCCGCTTTCAAAAGAGAACTCACTGTAGCTTAATCCGTATCCGAAGCCGTATCTTACGGGAATACCAAGGGAATCAAAATACCTGTATCCGGTATATATCCCCTCCTCATATCTCTCCTGTGTCAGATCCCCATTTATATATGAGAAACCTGCGGCCCCGGGATAATCCTCATAATCATAGCACCAGGTATCCGTAAGATGTCCGCCGGGAGAAACCTTCCCGGACAGAATGTCCGCAAGGGCAGTTCCACCCTCCATCCCGGCCTGGCACATAAAGATCAGCGCACAGATATTCTTATGGGAATCCATGAAGGAAAGATCGATCACCCCTCCGGTATTCAAAATGACTATTACCCTGTCGTAAAGTCTGCAGAGGTCATCAAGAAATCCGTCCTCTTCCTCCGTAAGATAGTAATCGCCTTCAATATTCCTTCTGTCTGCAGCTTCTCCTGCGATACGGCTGATAACAAATATGGCAGTATCGGTATCCTCTTTTTCAGGATCAGCCCCGATGGGAGCAGGAAAGGGTCGTGCCGCATAGGCATCAAAAAAACCCTCAAGCCCTCTTTCGGACTCTTTTACTTCTTTAAGAAGCGTATCCCTCCAAAAGATACGCTTTTCTTCGTACTCTTTATCGTATTCCTCTATCCATTTTTCATTGACAATGGTAAAACCTGCGGCCTTAAGCCCGGTGTATACGGAGACAGACTCCCTTTCATTTACATCCCCGCTGCCGGTCCCCCCCTTGACCGTCTTTGAAGCCCCGCGTCCGTAAAGAGCAATTGCTGCGCCTTCCGGGAGAGGCAGTACGTTTTCCTTATTTTCAAGAAGGACAATTCCTTCCTCTGCTGCTTTTAATGCCACCTTCCGGTGGATACGTTCGTGTGGCTGTTCTTCTGCCGTACTGAAACCGCTTTTTTTCATGGTATCCTTTCTAAAAGAGGAAACTCTCTACTGTCCTGCCTGCTCAGCCGCAGCTGCTGCGTTCTGCTGAGCCGCCTCCGCATGCTGCTGGGCTTCGGCCGCAGCATCCTGCTGGGCCTGGGCCGCTGCCAGTGCCGCCTGCAGCGCTGCCTGATCCGCATTGGTATTCACCTCGGGAACAGCCGGGGTATCTACTGTAATACTTGCATCTTCGTTATCTTCTTCACCCTGATTGATAAAGTTCTCCGCCTTTCCCTTAAATGAAGAATCGGGGAAGGAAGCTATAAGCTGGTTAAAGAGCTCCGTGGCCTTATCCTTATTGTCATTCTTTAAGTAGCTCTGGGCCAGATAATAAAGAGCTTCATCACTTTCCTTATTTAAATCAAAGGCTTCGGTAAGGTCGTCAATTGCCCCCTCGTAATCCCCGTCATTATACTTATCAGTACCGTTTTTCAAATACTGCTCAGCTGCCTTTGTAGAAACATTGCCGCTCAGATAATCATAAAGAGATGTAAACTCCGTCGAAACCTTATTGCCTCCGGTCTCTTTTATCTTTTCCAGATACTCTGCGGCAGTAAGGGCATCCTCGGGATCGTTCATATAACTTAAGGCTCCGGAGAGAAGATTATTATAATCCTCTAAAACCCCTTCATTTCCGGTATATTCTTCCAGCGAGGCCTGATATCCCTTATTTTCCTCCTGAAGGGCATCTATCCTCGCATTTAATTCATCCATATCAGCTGTCTTTTTTGTGAGTTCCTCCGATACTTCCTTCAGGCGGTCATTCACATCATTCCCCGCCATCTGTATCCGGGCCGGAAGAACCAGAAACCACATAAGCGCTGCCCCCGCCAGAAGACCTATGAGTATATTAATAATAGTCTGTCCGCCGCTTCTTTCGGAATCATTAATGGGCTGGATAATGGTCTCATTCCCGCTGGTGTAACTGATAGATTCTTCCTTTTTCTTCCGGGGCTTTTTCCCGGATGCCATTTCCTTCTCGGCTATCCGCTTTTCCGCCTCACTGAGATAGGTCTTTAATACAGTATTTCCGGTATCGGTTTTAAGTCCCCTCTCAGCCACCTTCCTGGCCTTTCCCCATTCCTCATTGTGGATATAGATAAGGCAGAGAAGCTCCACGGCACGTAAAAAATCCGGGCTCTTTGCCACCACTGATTTCAGCTGTATTACGGCAAGATCCAGATCATCGTGTTCAGCATAGGAAAGCGCCTGGTTATACTTATGGATGAGCGTATCATAGCCGGAAAGCCTGGCCTGATTATTCCTGATCTCGGCAAGAAAATCGTCGGCTATATTCTTCTTGGCCCTGATGTTTTTGGATAAGATCCACTCGGTAAGTGCAGGAACTATTTCTCCGGTCTCAAAATAGACAAGACCCAGAAGATTCCTTGCCTGAACATTATTCTTATTGCATTTTAAAGACAACTTAAGAGAATCGGCCGCACCCGTAAGATCGCGGACTTTCGCCTTCCTTAAGCCCTCATTATAATAGCTGTTGGAAAGGCGCAATATCCTCTTAAAGGTTCTTACGTCCGTTCCGCAGGCTGTACAGAAATCGTCAGTAGATAAGGTACAGCCGCAGTTAAAACACTTCATTTACTCTTTTTCCCTATTCTTCATCCCGAGCATGGAAAACAGAAGATCCAGAATGTCCGGCTCATCACGATCCATCACCGAGCGCTCAGTATCATCAACCTCTAACGAGGGGTGGAATTTCTTCAGTTCTTCCTCAAAATCTATCATCTGTTTTACTGCCTCATTAATAATTATATGAACGGGGTATGGGCTTGGGAAGAAGATTCCCTGCCTCATCCCTGACAAACTCAATTCCCCGCCTGTTCTCTGTCAAAACAAACTGCTGGTTATCCACCATTACAACCACCCCCTCATAGGCGGTGTCAAATGCCCTTACGGCTGCGCCCTCTGATATCCTCATAAGTTCATCGAATTCCCTGGTCCTCTGCTCCATTTCCTGGAGTTCCGCCTTCTTTTCGATCTTTTCCCTCATAAGGTTCTGACGCTCTGCCATCATTGCTTCATCAGCGGTGCCCAGTCTTACCTTTCTCTCCAGCTCATCGGAACGTATCTTCATTTCCTGGAACTTTACCGAGAGTTCTTTTTCCCTGATGGCCAGTTCTTTTCTTATCTGTATGATATCATCCTTGATCCCTGCTGAAATAAAGGTTTTCAGGAAAACATCGTTCCCCAGGAATCTGGCTTCCACGCCCCTCATTCCGTAAACGTCTCCGCCGACTATGCTGCCCTTATCGCCTGTGGCATGCACAACCGCCTTGGAAACAATCTTGGAGTCAAGGATGTAGTTTGCCGACACGTCTCCGTCGGCCTCCACATCCACATATTCCATAAAGTCAGCCAGCACATCCCCCTTGCATATGATCTTTGTGCCGTTGGATCCTAAGACCCCGCCCTTTACTACAATGTCCTCCCCGGCCTCTATGGCATCTCCGTGGAAAACACCTTCTATGGTAATACTTCTGGTGGCCTTGACAGAAACCCCTTCGGAAACTCCTCCGTGGATTATCACGTCGCCGTTAAAGGATATATTTCCGAAGACATTGTCTATATCCTTCTTAAATTCCTGTACGCCCGTCACGAGGAGTTTTGACTTTGAGGCCTCAACCCTGCCCTCTATATCGGCATAATAGGTGAGTTCTTCCTCAATATAGCTGCAGCCTGTAGTCCTTAATGGCGGAAGCTCCTTGGCTCTTTTCCCCGGTACGGGGCGGCCCTTTACGCTGATCCCCGGCTGCTCCTTTACAGCCGGATGATATACCGCCAGTTTATCACCGGCCTGGACGCACTCGATCACGTTTACGGATGTGTAATCAACCGTTCCGTCCTCTCTTATCTTGGGGTGCTTTTTCCCGTTTCCCGTGGCCTCAAAAAAGAATTCAAAATAACCGTCCTCTCCGGCTACCGGATGAGTCCCCTCAGCGATCAGCTGGTCATGGTTATAGATCTCCTTCTTTATCATGGCAGAAACACGGGATGAACTCACTCCTGTAGTTACCCCGTTGGACCTGATAAATGCCAGCATCTCCTCCAGATCATAGTACTGTCCTTCCGGAGGCGGTGCCAGATTGAGATAGGCTTCCATGTCGTTATTCTTGATAATGACTCTGTTTATGCTTCTGTCGTCGCGTGAGCCCACTTTTGCCCTCCGATAATCACATAAATAACTTCAGTCTCTCCTGTACTTCCCCCATCATTTTCTCATAGCCTTTAAGTTTTTCCTTTTCCTCGTCCACCTTAGCCTGAGGTGCCTTTGACAGGAATTTTTCATTTGAAAGCATCGCATGGGAGCGTTTAAGCTCTTTTTCAAGCCTGTCCGCTTCCTTCATAAGACGCTTCTTCTCTTCCTCCGTGTCAACAAGCTCCTTAAAAGGAATGTAAACGGTGGCAGCCCCCGTTACCAGGGAAACATCATCATCACTCACACCGTCCTTATTATCGGAAACATATACATTTTCCGCAGAAGCAAGGCTGGAGAAGAACAGACTCCCCTTCTTAAAGGCCTCCCGGACATTTTCATCCCCGGATACAACCCGAAGATCCGTCTTTCTTACGGGTGACACATTCATTTCGGAACGTATATTTCTTATGCCCTTTACAGCTTCTCTGATAATATCAATATGTTCCGCTTCAACCCGGAAATCATATTTTTCATCAAATACGGGCCATGCGGCGATCATTACCGATTCCTCGGAAGTAAGATCCCCCGTCTCCTCCCTTAAAGTACAGTATATTTCCTCTGTGATAAAGGGCATATAGGGATGCAGCAGCTTTAATGAGGTATTTAATACCATCTTCAGGGTGGCAAGTGCCGCATAGTGGGAATTCTTATCATCTGTATTATACAGTCTGGGCTTCACCATTTCTATATACCAGTCGCAGAGATTTTCCCAGACAAAATCGTATATCTTGCCAGCAGCGATACCGAGCTCGAACTTTTCCATATTTTCGGTCACTGCTTTTACTGTCTCGTTCATACGGCAGAGTATCCACTTATCCGCATCTTCAATGGCATACTCTTCCGGTTTCCCGATCCCCTCTCCCTTCATGTTCATAAGGATGAAGCGGGAGGCATTCCAGATCTTATTGGCGAAATTACGGCTTGCCTGCACCTTCTGATCCGAAAAACGCATATCATTTCCCGGGGCATTACCTGTAATAAGCGTAAACCTCAGGGCATCGGCACCGTACTTCTCTATGATCTCCAGGGGATCAATGCCGTTACCCAGGGATTTGCTCATCTTTCTACCGAATTCGTCCCTTATAAGGCCATGGAACAGCACTGTGTCAAAGGGTTTGGCTCCCATCTGTTCATAGCCTGAAAAGATCATCCTTATTACCCAGAAGAAGATGATATCATATCCTGTCACCAGCACGCTTGTGGGATAAAAATAATCAAGCTCCGGAGTCTTTTCCGGCCAGCCCAGAGTGGAAAAAGGCCAGAGTGCCGAAGAAAACCAGGTATCAAGCACATCCGGATCCTGGGTGAATTCCTTTGATCCGCATTTGGGGCAGGAATCCGGCTTTTTCTTTGAAACTATCATTTCACCGCATTTACTGCAGTAATATGCAGGTATCCTGTGTCCCCACCAGAGCTGGCGGCTTATACACCAATCCCTTATATTATCGGTCCAGTTAAAATAGGTCTTGCTCATCCTTCCGGGAACAAGCCTGATATCACCGTTTTTCACACCCTCAGATGCAGGTTTGATGAGTTCATCCATCTTGACAAACCACTGCTGCTTAACCAGAGGCTCTACAGTAGTGCCGCATCTGTCATGGGTTCCGACTTCGTGGATATGGTCCTCTATTTTTACGAGAAGACCCATCTCATCCAGTTCTTTTACGATCTGCCTTCTTGCTTCATACCTGTCCATCCCCTTAAACTTGCCGCCGTTCTCATTTATGGTGGCGTCATCGTTCATAATATTGATGACGGGGAGACCGTGGCGTTCTCCAACCTGGAAGTCATTGGGGTCATGTCCCGGAGTGATCTTTACCACACCGGTACCGAATTCAGGATCCACATAGGAATCTGCAATTATCGGCAGCTCTCTTTCCATAAATGGAAGAAGTACCTTCTTTCCGATTATGTCCTTATATCTCTCATCCTCGGGATGAACGGCAACCGCCGTATCACCCAGCATAGTCTCGGGACGCGTGGTGGCAAATTCCACGAATCTGCCCTCTTCTCCCACAACGGGATATTTGATATGCCAGAAGTATGAATCCTGTGTCTCATACTCCACCTCGGCATCGGAAATGGTGGTACCGCATACCGGGCACCAGTTCACCAGCTTATTCCCTTTATAAATAAGCCCTTTGTCATACAGCCGGACGAAAACCTCATTTACCGCATTATTGCAGCCATCATCCATGGTGAAGCGTTCCCTGTCCCAGTCACAGGAGATCCCCATCTTTTTTAACTGTTCAACGATGATGCCTCCGTATTCTTTCTTCCATTCCCAGGCCCTTTCCAGAAATTTCTCACGGCCCAGCTCTTCCTTATCGATGCCTTCTTCCTTGAGCTTCTCTATGATCTTCACTTCAGTTGCTATGGAAGCATGATCCGTACCGGGCTGCCAAAGGGTATCATAACCCTGCATCCTCTTAAATCTGGTGAGGATATCCTGCATGGTATTGTCCATGGCATGACCCATATGAAGCCGTCCCGTTATGTTCGGAGGGGGCATGACTATGGAAAAAGGCTTTTTATTCTTATCTGCTTCTGCGTGAAAATACTTTTTATCAAGCCATTTCCGGTAGAGTCTGTCCTCCATCCCCTTCGGATCATAGGTTTTTGAAAGTTCCTTAGACATCTGATACTAACCTTTCTTATGTTTATATGAAAATTCTAAAAAATGAACTGTAGTTTGTCAACATAATAATAGGCAACGGCGTCAGCTCACGTGGTGTTCATCACACCATCTTTCGGCTTCTAAGAATATCTCCTTATTGACCACGCTTATCCTGGTACCTTTCATACCGGCAGATCCTGTTTCTATGATCCCGGCGCTCTCCAGTTTCTTCATGCCGTTCACCACCACGGATCTGGTAATGCCGATCTCCTCAGCCACTCTCGATGCCACAACAGTGCCATTATTCCCCATAAGGCTTTTCAGTACCCTGGCCGCCGCAAGAGCTTCCGAATATGACAGGGAGGAAAAAGCACCCTTTACCATCTTTTCAACTCTGTCCTCTGCCTCGTGCTCTTCTGTCTCGGATCTCAGCATCTCCAGGTTCAGCACCGTATCCGCATACTCGCAGAGGATGATGTCCTCAATGGAATAGCCGGTCTTTTCCCGGCAGACGATCATAGTCCCCAGCCTTTTTCCGGATATCTCAATGGGTGTCACGAGTAACCTCACATCCTGCTTCCCGCTTAACCCCAACAATTCCGGATTCACATTCTCCTGAGTGGAAAGAATGGATAGAAGCCTTTTATTTACCGCATTCTCAATCTTTTCGCCTACAGACACACCGCTGAGTACCAGATTCCTGTTATCCAGGATATTTCTCCCCAGCACCTTTCCTTTCCTGCTTAATACCACCACATCAGAGGAAAGCAGGTTCCCCATGCAGTCACAGATATCGGTGAAAACCACCTTGCCTTTTTCATTTTTCTGCAGAAGACCGTTAACGGTCCTTATCCTGTCCAGGAGTTCTATCCGGCTCATTCTTCTTTTATCCTGTCAATAACATTCTTGCATTCTTCGTTAATACACATCAGATGGCTTCCCTTTTCCACCATCATGCCGCCGCACTTAGGGCACGCCTTCTTTGACGGCTTGTTCCAGGACATGAAATCGCAGTCCGGATAGCCTATGCATCCATAATATCTCCTGCCCTTTCTTGTCATTTTCATAACCAGTTCTTTTCCGCACTTAGGACAGAGAACCCCGGTTTTTTCATAATATGGCATGGTGTTCCTGCATTCCGGAAATCCGGGGCAGGCAAGGAATTTACCGTGGGGACCGTATTTTATTACCATATGGCGTCCACAGTTCTCGCAGATCTCTTCCGATTCCTCATCCTGTATCTTTATCTCTTCGATTTCCTTCTCGGCCTTCTCCACGGCTTCCCGGAGATCGGGATAGAAATTCTCTATTATGGTCTTCCACTGAACCTTTCCATCCTCCACTCCGTCAAGAAGTGTCTCAAAGTTGGCAGTAAAATTCACATCCACTATACTCGGAAAGGCATCCTTCAGTATTCCGTTCACTGCCCTTCCGATCTCTGTTACATAGAGATTCTTCTGCTCTTTTGTGACATAACGCCTGGCTATGATGGTAGTGATCGTAGGGGCATAGGTACTGGGACGTCCGATTCCCAGTTCTTCCAGCGTACGCACAAGAGAAGCTTCGGTATAGTGTGCCGGCGGCTGGGTAAAGTGCTGTTTTTCTTCAATGGATTCCAATGTGAGCACGGACTTTTCCGAAATATCACCACGGATGACATTGTTGTCCTTTTCCTCTTTTTCACCATCGCCGTACACGGACATAAATCCCTCAAACTTAAGCTTTGAGGCGGATGATGTGTATATATACTTATCTCCCGATTTAAGCCTTACACTGACTGTACCGTATTTTGCGGGTGCCATACAGCTGGATACGAATCTTTTCCAGATCAACTGATAAAGCTTAAACTGCTCACGGCTTAAGGAATCCTTTACGGAGGCAGGTGTCCTTAAGATATCCGTAGGTCTTATGGCTTCGTGGGCATCCTGGATCTTCTGATCCTTCGCTCTGCCCTTAGCCTTATTGCTGCTTTCCTGAAGGAATTCTTCCCCGTAGTTTTCACTGATATAGGAATTAGCCGCGCTCATCGCTTCATCCGATATCCTGGTGGAATCAGTCCTTAAGTAGGTGATAAGTCCCACCGTACCGGAACCCTTTATATCCACGCCTTCATAGAGCTGCTGCGCGACACGCATGGTCTTCTGCGTCGAAAAATTCAGCACTGACGCAGCCTCCTGCTGCATAGTGCTGGTGGTGAAAGGAAGGGGAGCCTTTCTTATCCGCTCGCCTTTTTTCACATCTAAAACCTTAAATCCGTTTTTTTCGCTGTATTTCTTTATCTCTTTTGCTTCTTCTGCACTCCTGACCTCGGTCTTTCCGGTCTCATCACCATAGAACCTGGCACTTAAATTGCTTTTCTCACCCTTCACCTTAAGGCTGGCATCCAGTGTCCAGTATTCCTCGGGGATAAAGGCGTCTATCTCGTCCTCCCTGTCGCATATTATCCGGAGCGCCACCGACTGTACCCTGCCTGCGGAAAGGCCTCTCTTGACCTTTGCCCAGAGCAGCGGTGAAATGCCGTATCCCACGATCCTGTCCAGCACACGGCGGGCCTGCTGAGCATCAATAAGATCCATATCCAGTTCCCTGGGGTTCTTTAGCGAATTTTTGACCGCATTCTTTGTGATCTCATTGAATGTGATCCTGTCCACCTTCTTTTTATTATCGGGGCCATCTATCTTCAGTGCCTTAATAAGATGCCAGGATATCGCCTCTCCCTCACGGTCCGGGTCGGTTGCGAGGAAGATCCTGTCTGCTTTTTTGGCCTCCTTCCGGAGGGATGCCAGCAGATCCCCTTTACCGCGGATCGTAATGTATTTGGGCTCAAAATCGTTTTCCACATCTATTCCCAGCTGACTCTTTGGAAGATCACGCACATGCCCCATGGAAGCCATCACCTGATAATTGCTCCCCAGGAATTTTTTGATCGTTTTCACCTTTGCTGGTGACTCAACTATAACCAGATTCTTTGCCATTTTACTATTCTCTTCTTTACTTCCTTTATATTGTGCGGGGCTTTAACCCCACAAGCTAAACGCTGAAACTATACAACATTTTTCTATGCTTGGCAAGAAGCCTTGATCTTACGGCACTTTGGCAACTGTACATGTCATGATCTTACTCCTCATAAACCGCCGCGCCATATGGAGAGAGTTTCCCTTTTTCCGTTTCCGTAACAGTACTGAAAATGCACTCGGCGTTTTCTATGCAGCTCTTATCGTACGTCGCCTCATCCGGGGTAAAATTGATGAATACCGTAGCCTTTTTCCCTTCATTCTCCCGCGTGAAGGAAAAGATTTTTTCATCATCCTTAAATATCTCCGCATAGTCTCCGGAAATAAGTTCACTGTGTTTCCTTCGGAGATCATTTAGGGCAATATAACAGTTCAATACGGAATCAGGATCCTTCTTTTCTGCGTCACAGTTGAATACGTCATAGTCCGGATAAACAGGCAGCCATGGGGTTCCCGTGGTAAATCCGGCATTTTCAGATCCGTCCCACTGCATGGGAGTTCTTGAACTGTCCCTGGAAAAACGATGTACCGCATCCATGGCTTCTTCCTCGGAATAGCCTTCCGACAGGGCAAATTCATAATGGTTTTTTGTGGAAACGTCATTGTAATCATCTATGGATCCCCAGTCCACATTTACAAATCCCAGTTCCTCGCCCTGCATTACGAAGGGTGTTCCCTTCATGGTAAGGAGCAGTGTTGAAAGCGCCTTTGCCTTGGCTATACGGTTCCCCTCCCCCGGCATAAAGTGATCAATGGATCTCGGCTGGTCGTGATTTTCAAGAAATACCGGGAACCATCCGCCGGCACTGTCTGCTTCAGAGAGGCTTCCCCTGAAATAGGACTTAAACTCCGGAAGAGTCCATTCACGGGTGTTACACCAGTTGGTTTCATCGGGAAGATCTATGTTTACCAGACCGAACTGGAAAACCATATCGAAAACTCCCTTTTCACCAATCCATTGGGACAGATCTTCCGCAGATACGCCGTTTGCTTCACCCACCGTAAAGATATCATTTCCATCAACCACTGCGGATTTAAATTCATGCAGATAGTCCAGGATTCCGTCTGTATTGGCAGTCATTGAATGTATGCCTGTCATACCGTCTCCCCCATCGGGTATGCCGTCCTTAAATTCATCCGGCTTCTTTATATAGGTAACCGCGTCCATACGGAATCCGCCCACTCCCTTATCAATCCAGAATCTGGCCACATCATTAAGAGCTTTCCTGACCTCCGGATCAGCCCAGTTAAGATCCGGCTGCTCCGGAAGAAAGGTGTGGAGATAGTACTGTCCCCGGGTCTCATCATATTCCCAGGCCGATCCCCCGAAAATACTCCGCCAGTTGGTGGGAGCACTCCCGTCCTCCTTCGGATCAGCCCAGATATACCAGTCGCTTTTTTCATTATCCCTGCTCTGCCTTGAGGTTAAAAACCACTCATTTTCATTGGAAGTGTGATTAAAGACCAGATCCATGACAATACGGATATCACGTTTTCCCGCTTCCTTTATCAGATTATCCATGTCTTCCATGGTTCCGTAGGCAGGATCGATATTGTAATAATCGGCGATGTCATACCCGTTATCCGCCTGGGGTGATACATAGCAGGGTGTAAGCCAGACAGCACCGACCCCCATCTCCTTAAAATGATCCAGTTCCGATGTGATACCCTTTAGATCCCCGGTTCCGTCACCGTCAGAATCCTTAAAGCTTTTTACATAGATCTCGTATGCGATGGTTTTCTGCCACCATTTCATTTTTTTCGCGGTATTATCCGTAGATCCGGTGCTTCCGGATGAATTGCAGCCCGATAAAATAAGGCTTATGATCAATACTTGGATAACTGCTGCTTTTACTATTCGATGTTTATTCATATTTATATTTCGCTTTCTGCCCCGGAAAAATACCACGTTTTTTCGGATCATCATAACTTCCGCGCTAAAGGCAGTCACGGCAACATAGATTATCGGGTGGCAATAAGTCATTGTACAAGCGAAAACTCATCAAACCACGGAAGTGTCAATTCGAGGTAACCATTTCCCGTACTGACTGCAATCCCGGCTTTTATCAAACGATCCCTATAAGGATTGAACTGATTGCTTGAAAAATTAAGCACTTCTCTGATCTTAATAATTTCTCCTGAAGGAACCCGGGCTATAGCCCTGACAACATTTCTATCTACACCTGATAATTCAGACCAGATTTTATGATAAGCAAATTCAATAAGGTATTCTTTGGCATCCTTCATTGCTTTTTCAGGGTTATCCGGGTTTTCCCACGAAAAATATCCGATCGTCTGGAACGCAAATGAATAACCTTTTGTTTTTGCGGCGAGACGTATAGCCTTATCTTCGCTTATTTTTAGTGTTTCTTTATATTTTCTTGCAATTTCTGTTACATTAAGCGGCGACAGCATCGTACGTGGTGCCCTTTCCAGAAATGTCATTCCCTCTGCATTTTTCAGGCGGTCTATGCTCTTAAATAAACCTGTCATAAGCAGGAAAACAGGAAGTTTTTCTCTTAAAAAGATCTGATATGCGCTTCCGAAGATACGCATTTCTTTTGTGTTGGACGCCTCATCAACTGTAATTAATACCCTTTTGCCTTTCCTTTTGATCCCTTCAAATATCCGTTCAAGGGCTTCCTCTATATCACTTACAGGTGAAACTCCCTTAATTCCTAATCCTATCCCAAAAGCCTGAAGGTTAATCTCTGCTTCCTTTATAATCCGCCTTATATCAGCTTTGCTTTCAAGCTTTGCAGCAAGGCTTACAAGAAGATCTCTTTGTGGATTCAGATTTACAACCACCCAGTCTTTATCATTCTTCAATCTCTCTGATATCTCTGTGATGAAAACAGTCTTTCCAGATCCTCTGATACCTGTGACAAGATTGATATAATTAGACGGTCTCTCCTGACGGAACTCACTTATGATCCTTTCAACAAAAACTGTTCTCTCAATGCTTTCAAGTGGGGGCTGTCCAAAAACAAGTGTATATGGATTTGACATGGTTGATTTCCTTTACTGCTGTTTTACTGTGCAAAAAATCTTTACTGTTGTTTTACTGCTCTATATATTTTACTGTTGTTTTACTGCCATGTCAAACCATAAGTTATAGATCGACCGTGATCCCAGGAGAATTAAGCCTGTCCGGGAAGGTCCTTAAAGTAAACGGCACCGAGGGTGGTGCTGCCCCTGGGATCGAGATAATCGGTGTGGAAAGCATAAATGAGACTATGGAATATCTGAATGGAGAAAAGGTTATTGACTGGAAGTAC
>JAEEGL015275136.1_pt1 | contig 24694 bp, 16 predicted proteins | sample 9134231 | NCBI WGS metagenome assembly JAEEGL01 (sample SAMN16246548, study PRJNA631951) | gut metagenome | biome: gut microbiome; feature: rumen; material: fiber-attached | host: Bos | place: Iran: Karaj | collected 2018-10
CGTGGGTACGACCTCACGTTCGGCATATTTGTTGACTACGGTTCCTGCAAACGAGGGTTTTAGCTCGCCTTGGAGCATCCAGCCCAGTATGAGCTTGCGCTTGACGCCGCTCAGGAACGAACGCTGCATCATGGTCACGGCCTCGGTGCACCCCGTCTCTTCCACGAAGAAAGAACGCACGGGGGCGCTGTACCCCACTTCGTCATCGACGTATTCGCCAAGTTTAAGCGACCAAATGATATTGTCGTACGTGGCAGCCACGTCCCTTATCATGTTGTCGCCCAACGTATCTTCCTTCAAGCCAAGGAACACCATATCCACACCAACCACCTTGGGCTCACAGCTTTCTATGGCCTCAAGCGTCATGGCTAAGTCAGCCCGTTCTGTGAGTTCTGTAATGTCAACAATGGTTCCGAGATGACTACTCTTGTAGTCGTTCATATCCAACTGCATCTGCCAATACAGGTCAGTCATGGAGAACTCTTGTATTACACGCTTAATGGGGTTCAGGAATGACAGATTGAATGTAAAAAAAGCCATCAGGAACAATACAACAAATGCGAGGGCGGTCACAAATGCAACCCTCCATTGTTGCCATATCTTAAGCGTGCTGTACCTCATCCTGCGTCAGTTGTCTAACAAGATAACCTGTGCCCGACTGTTTTTCATTTCCTTCATCGTCACACCGGGCTTGGGAATATAATTCGTGGGGTCGCAGATGTAGAATGTGTCGCCATCGGGCATCGTCAAGCGGTCTTGATTCTCCCCTGTCAGCGGTTCGCTGAAACGAACTGCCGTAGCCAGATGTGGAGGAGATGCAGGACTCGAATAATAGACCAGAACGACCTTCAGGTTAAGCAAATCGCGCACTAAACGAGAGAAGAGGATGGCATGGTCCTCACAATCGGAGAAGGGATAGAAAAGGGTTTCCTCGGCAAAGAAAGCCCTGTCGCGCCCCCACATCGCATTGTCCATACCATAAATGAGACTCGTCTCGGGCTTGTTGTAGCTTCGGGGCTGTATCAGACTCAACAGGCGAGAGACCTGTTCTTCCTCGCTCAGCCCGTCCAATGCACTCTTCAAACCAGGATAAATCTGCTTCTTTACGTCGTCGTCCAAAGGTGTGTTGGCATACATCGCCCAACGTGTCATCTTGTTGCCACCAATCTCCGAAGTGGGATACTTGTTGTAAAACTCTATGAGATTCTCGTTCACACTGACTTCCATGCGCATGTCGGGATAGATGTCCGACTCGATGACACGCTTGTTGGATTCAGAAGCCAAGAGGCCAGGAATCTCAGGAATGAACAGCGAAAGCGATTGCTCCCTGTCGTTGATGGCCTTGTCGCACGCCTCTATCCAGTACATGGAGTTGGCCTTGCTGCCGCCAAGTATGTAATAGCAAAGTCCGTCGAGCATGTAGCGAGGCTGGTTGTAGATGGTGTGCTCGCTGCCGTAAAGCATCAGCAAGCGCCCATCGGACTGCCCCAAGCGGATGCGATAGCCCGACTGGCAATAGATGTAGGCCGTGAGGAAGGTGCTCTCGTTGCTTTCTGGGAGGAAGGTGCTGTCGGCAAAGGCTTTGAGCATCTCCAAGTAAGCCCAGTCGCAAAGCTTGTACTTGTCTTTCAGCTCCAGGCAATCCTGTATCATGCCCGTGTACTGCCTCATGGAGCAAAGCGTCCATGCGTTGGCCACCTTCTGAGGTTCGATGCTTGCGAGGTTGAGTTTACTGTCCAAATCACTGATTTCCACACGCATGGGCGTGCCATAGAACGTGAAGGACTTCATCCTCTTGGCAGGTTCATTAGCTTTGACCACCGTCTTCTGCTGCTCCTTCTCTGCCAAAGGCTTCTTTTCCTCGACGACCTTTGTCACGGGTTTCTTCACCTCTGGCTTTGCCTTGGGCTTTTCTTCCGTCTTGGCAACCTGCTTTTCTGCCTTTTTGTTCAGTTCGGCCGCAACATCGTCCAACTTATTATTGTCAGTCTTGGTCTTGGCTTCCTCTTCCAGCTTCTCCTGCACATCCCTTTTTTGAACCATGGGTTCGACGCGACGTCTGCGGAAGAACTTCTTAATATCAACAATCAGCCCCTTGAAGGTGATGCCTGCGTCCGTACCGTCTGACTTTACTACATCAGCCGTTGCGGGATTCTGCATCGACTTCAAGACTGATTCTGGCAGGTTCTGCTGTTCCTTGGGCGCTTCGACGGGAGGCAGTCCCTTGAATTTTCTCCAACTTTCAGCCAGGAACTTGGCATATTGGGCGTTGCATTCCGCCCGGAAGTCTTCGTACTTGGAGTTGGCTTCTTTTGAAAAAGCCTCGAACTCCTCATCGAAGCTCTTAAAGTCCTGTGCGTTGGCTACGGTCGAAATGCACAGCAAGACGAGCAGAACGGGGAGGTTCTTTATGGCTTTCATGGGAACTTACTTATTATCTTCAAATATCTTGTCAAACTTCTTGCTCAGTTCAGAGAGCTCTTTCTCCAACTGTTCGCGGATAACTTCCTTGGCCTTTTCAAGCGCTGCTGTGCTGGGATAACCCACTTGTTCCATGTATTCAACATTGCCGTTGTCGAGCTTGCGATAGCATCTTACCAAGGGAATGGTTCGGCCTAATTTTGCGGAAATCAATTCTTTGGCCTTGCCAATGACCTGTGTGACAGAGGCAGCCTCGTCTTCGCTCAGTTGCTTGTTGCCCACGCTGACTTCGATGAGACCTGTAATCTGCGAGCTGATTTGCTCAGCAATATCAAGACGGGCAAGGGCGCCGGCCTGAACTCTTGCAGCGTCCATTGTCTGAGCTATAGGCTGCGACCTGCCAATGATGAACATCTCATAGCCTGCCCTGTCCCTCTCGTACTTCTTGGCATACATGCTTTCCAGCTGACGCTGCAGGGACAAATCACCTGGTGAGACCTGCCAACCTTGCTTGGTGTATTTCTTTGCGTCCTTCTTTGCGTCCTTCTGAACTTGCTTCATGTCAACCACTTGGGCACTGACCGTGCTTATTGCAGCACCTAAAGTAAACACACTGAGAATGAATAAAACAATACTCTTTTTCATAGTTGTACTAATTAAAAGTTAATAATATTAAAGACAAAGTTATATAAAAAAAAGGGAACGGCAAGCATCGTCCCCTTAAAAAATGTTAAATTATGCTTATATACTATCGTATAAACAACATTTCGCGATATTTAGGCAGTGGCCAAAGCTCATCATCGACGATAAGTTCCAATTTATCCACATGGTAGCGGATGCTATCCAATAAGGGTGCAACGGTTTCGTAGTAAGCCAAGGCCTTTTCGTATTCATCCTCAATGCGGTTGGCAATGCGGCGCGCGTTGATAAGCTTCTCGACATTCTCCGTGATGAAGCTGCTGTGTTCCGATATTTGCTTTATAAGTCTCAGATTGTTGGCATTCAACGTCCGTGCCTCATCGGATGGGAATATTTCGCTCACCTTGTGCACATTGTCTATAAGCTGGCTCTGATAGCGGGTGGCCACGGGAATGATGTGATTGAGGCAGAGGTCGCCAAATATGCGTGCTTCAATCTGAATCTTCTTTGTATAGGTTTCAAGCTTGATGTCCGTGCGAGCGTGGAGCTCGGCCTCAGTAAGCACGCCTGTCTTTACAAACATGGCAATGCTGGAGGGTGCAAGATACTGACGGAACATCTTAGGCGCACTGGTTTCCACATCCAAGCCCCGGCGCTCGGCCTCCTGCTTCCATTCGTCCGAATAGCCGTTGCCTTCGAAGTGAATGGGCTTACATGTCTTGATGTCTTCGCGCAGGACATCGATAATGGCATGGTATTTAGCCGTATGGCCTGTTCCCTCATACATCTTTTCAGTCTCAGCAATGCGGGCATCGACACGGGTTTTGAAGTTCTCAAGGGCCTCGGCCACGGCAGCGTTGAGCACAATCATAGCTGCTGCACAGTTGGCCGACGAACCCACGGCGCGGAACTCAAAGCGGTTGCCCGTGAAGGCGAAGGGACTGGTGCGGTTGCGGTCGGTGTTGTCGAGCAAGAGCTCTGGAATCTGAGGAATGTCGAGGCTGAGAGCCTGTTTACCACTCAAGTTGAGGAGTTGGTTGTCGTCGCTTTCCTCCAAGGCTGTGAGCAAGTCGGTCAGCTGTTTGCCAAGGAAGGAAGAGATGATGGCTGGCGGTGCTTCGTTGGCTCCCAGGCGATGGGCATTGGTGGCAGATATGATGCTGCCTTTGAGCAGACCATTGTGGCGATAGACGCCCATCAGCGTTTCCACAATGAAGGTGATGAAGCGAAGGTTGTCCATTGCCGTCTTTCCAGGGGCATGAAGCAGGATTCCCGTATTGGTGGAAAGGCTCCAGTTGCAGTGCTTGCCGCTTCCGTTTATGCCTGCAAAGGGCTTCTCGTGAAGGAGGCAACGGAAACCATGCTTGCGGGCCACGTCGCGCATGAGCGACATCATGAGCATGTTGTGATCGACTGCAAGGTTTGTCTCCTCAAAGATGGGAGCCAGTTCAAACTGATTCGGAGCCACCTCGTTGTGGCGTGTCTTACAAGGGATTCCAAGTTCCAAGGCTTGGATTTCGAGGTCCTTCATGAAAGCTGCCACACGACGAGGAATGGAACCGAAGTAATGGTCGTCCATCTGCTGGTTCTTCGCAGAGTCGTGCCCCATCAGGGTTCGGCCCGTCATCAAGAGGTCGGGACGGGCGGCATACAGCCCTTCGTCCACCAAGAAGTACTCTTGTTCCCAACCCAGGTTCGATACGACCTTGGTCACATCCTCGTTGAAGTACTGTGCCACGGCGGTAGCTGCTTTGTCCACGGCCTTCAGGGCTTTCTTCAGCGGAGCCTTATAATCCAGAGCCTCGCCCGTGTAAGAGATGAAGACGGTGGGTATCATCAGTGTGTCGCCAATGACGAAGACGGGGCTGGCAGGGTCCCATGCACTGTAGCCGCGAGCCTCGAAGGTGGAGCGGATGCCGCCCGAGGGGAAAGACGATGCGTCTGGTTCCTGCTGCACCAAGGCTTTTCCAGTGAACTCTTCCACCATTCCACCCTTCCAGTCGTGCTCCACGAATCCGTCGTGCTTCTCTGCCGTGCCTTCGGTCAGGGGTTGGAACCAATGCGTGCAATGAGTGGCTCCGAGTTCCATGGCCCAACGCTTCATGCCTTCGGCCACGGCATCGGCAGTCTCGAGGTCGAGCTTCGTGCCGTTCTCGATGACGTCCATCATCTTTTCGTACACCATGGTAGGCAGATACTTGAACATCTTCTGGCGGTTGAAGACGTACTTTGCAAAAAACTCGCTGGGGCGTACCTCACGATTGGGTTACTCAATTGCCTTCTTCTTGAAGGCTTCGCCCACTACTTGGAATCTCAATGTTGATGACATAATACCTATTTTAAAATGAAGAATTAATAATGAAGAATGAAGAATTATTACACTTTACATTTTACATTTTACATTTCACATTTCACATTTTACATTTCACACTTTACATTTTACATTTCACATTTTACATTTCACATTTCACCCTCTTTCTTAAGCGTTGCATGGCACGAAGGCAATCGTCGCGACGGCCAAAGGCGGTCAACCTGAGATAGCCCTCGCCGTGTCTGCCGAAACCAACGCCAGGCGTACCGACGATGTGGGGGCCATGCAGCATTTCTTCAAAGAAATCCCATGACGACTGGCCTCGCGGGGCCTGCAACCAAAGGTAGGGAGCATCCTGCCCTCCGAAGACTGTGAAACCGAGGTCGGTGAGCGACTCACGCATGATTCGGGCGTTCTCCATGTAATATTGGATGGTTGCCCTCACCTGCTTACGGCCTTCGGGCGAATAGGTTGCTTCGGCAGCCCGCTGCTGGATGTAGCTCGTGCCGTTGAACTTGGTGCATTGGCGACGATTCCAAACCTCGTTGAGGTGGATGCGTTCGCCCTTTTCGCCCCGGGCGGCAACGGCGTGGGGCACTATCGTGTAGCCACAGCGCACCCCAGTGAAGCCTGCCGTCTTCGAATAGCTGTGGAACTCAATGGCGCAACGTTCGGCTCCGGGAATCTCATAAATGCTGTGCGGAATATCAGGCGATTGAATGTAGGCCTCGTAAGCAGCATCGTAGAGGATGAGGGCATCCGTGGCCAAGGCGTACGACACCCAACGCGCGAGTTGTGAGCGGATGAGCGTCGTGCCCGTGGGATTGTTGGGATAGCACAGGCAGACGACGTCAACGGGTTCCTTGGGAAGCTCGGGTACAAACCCGTTGTCCGAAGTGCAAGGCAAGGCCACTACGCGCCGACCGGCCATGACGTTCGAGTCCATATATACGGGATAGACGGGGTCGGTCATGGCCACCACATTGTCCACGGACAGTATGTCGCCGATGTTGCCCGTATCGCTTTTTGCCCCATCGTTGACAAACACTTCGTCGATGTCGAGGCCGATGCCGCGGGGCTGGAAGTCGTTCCTGACGATGGCTTCCCTAAGAAATTCGTAACCATGTTCGGGACCGTAGCCGCGGAAGGTGGCCTCGTTGCCCATCTCGTCCACGGCTTTGTGCATGGCATCGATGGAGGCCCGGCACAGCGGCTGCGTGACATCGCCGATGCCCAGTCGTATGATGTCGGCCTCGGGGTGCTCTGCCTTGTAGGCCGAAACCCTGCGGGCAATGTCCGTAAACAGATAGTTTGCAGGGAGATGTAGAAAATTATCGTTCAGTTTCATCATTATGTTCAATCCTCCATTGTTACGGTTCCTTCAAACACGGTGGCGGCAGGACCTGTCATCAGAATGTGGTTGTCAGGCAACCAATCGATTTGAAATGTGCCGCCGTCCATCCGAACTTCGTTCGTGCGCCCTGCAAGACCAAGGACGCAAGCTGCTACGGCTGTGGCGCAAGCCCCTGTGCCACAGGCCAGCGTGATGCCCGACCCACGTTCCCATACGCGCATGCGAATGGTGCCGTCGGGACCGACGGTGGCGAACTCAACGTTGCAGCGTTCGCCCGCCACAGCCCCATATTCCAGGCGCGCGCCCTCCGAAGCCACGTCCACGGACATCACGTCATCGACAAAGCAGACATAATGGGGATTGCCCATCGATATGCAGGCATCCTTCGTCCTCAAGCCCTTGTCCTCCATCCTCAATCCTTCGCCCTTCACCTCTGGCTCCCCCATATCCACGGTGGCAGCGGTGGCAACGCCGTCGGTCAGGTGCAGGGCTACGACCTTCACACCACTGAGGGTGCCAATGCGTAGGGTGGTCTTGTCGGTGAGGCCGTGGTCGTGGACGTATTTTGCCACGCAGCGGATGCCGTTGCCGCACATCTTGGCCTCCGAACCGTCGTTGTTGAAGATGCGCATACGGAAGTCGGTCTCCTCCGTGTCGCCGCGGTCGATGAGTATCAGCCCGTCGCTGCCGATGCCGAAGTGCGGCCTGCTGAGTTCGACGCTGGCACGCGCAGGGTTGGGAATGGGATTGTCGGGAAGATAGACGTAGATGTAGTCGTTCCCGGCACCGTGCATCTTGGTAAAGTGTATCGTATGCGGCATGAGTGTTGAAAAGATACGAGTTAGAAACTTAGAATAATAATTGGTCACAAAGGTACGAATTAATTTCGAGATATTACGAATCGCAGGGCACAAGTTTAGAGTTGTTTCACCTCTCAATCCTCAATCTTTGTACGCTTGCTCGTGAACTCCTGCGACTGCACGCCCGCTGGGGTCGTTCTTTTCAGCCCATGCCTTGTCCCATTGCAGGGCAATGGCCGTACTGCAGGCCACGGAGGCTTCCTGGTTGACGCTCAGTGCTGCGGACTTGCTGGGGAAATGTTGTTCGAACAGCGATCGATAGTAATATTCTTCCTTGCACAAGGGCGTTTGGATGGGGAATCGCTCTGCGGCGTGTGCCATCTGTTCGTCCGAGACTTGACTGGCCGTCATCGCCTTCAAAGTATCTATCCAGCTGTAGCCAACTCCGTCGGAGAACTGCTCCTTCTGCCGCCAAGCCACGCTCTCGGGCAACATATCGGCAAAGGCTTGGCGCAGTATCTTCTTCTCCATCACGTCGTCTGGACACATCTTTGCCCGGGGATTCAACCGCATTGCGATGTCCAGAAAATCCTTATCCAGGAAGGGCACCCTGCCCTCGACGCCCCAGGCTGCCAGCGACTTGTTGGCCCGAAGACAGTCGTACAAGTGCAATTTGCTCAGTTTGCGCACGGTCTCGTCATGGAAGTCTTTGGCCGACGGGGCCTTGTGGAAATAGAGGTAGCCACCGAAGATTTCGTCTGCTCCTTCCCCGCTGAGCACCATCTTAATGCCCATCGACTTGATGACACGCGCCAGCAGATACATGGGTGTGGACGCACGGACGGTGGTCACATCGTAGGTCTCTGTGAAGTAAATCACATCGGAGATGGCATCCAGTCCTTCCTGAATGGTATAGTTTATTTCATGGTGGATGGTGCCGATGTAGTCTGCCACTTCACGCGCCTTCTTCAGGTCGGGGGCACCTTTCAGCCCGATGGCAAAGGAGTGGAGCTGCGGCCACCAGGCATCGTTCACGCCATTGGTTTCCACGCGCTTCGCCGCATATTTCTTGGCAATGGCTGAGACAATGCTGCTGTCCAATCCACCCGATAGCAGCACACCGTAGGGCACATCGCACATCAGCTGCCGCTTCACGGCTTCCTGAAGTCCCACGCGCAGTTGGTCGATGTCGGCAGGATTATACTCCACGGCCTCGTAGTTTTCCCAGTCGCGGTGATAATACCGCTGCACTGAGCCCCCTTCGCCCTTCCCTCTTACCCCTTTGCCAAAAAGGTAATGCCCTGGGAGGAAGGGCTCGTATTCCTCGCATTGTCCTTCAAGAGCCTTGAGTTCGCTGGCCACATACAGGGTGCCATCAGCGTCGCGTCCGATGTACAGGGGTATCACGCCAATAGGGTCGCGGGCAATGAGATACTGCTCCCGCTCTTCATCATAGAGCGCAAAGGCAAAGATGCCGTTAAGTTGTTCGAGCAGCCACGTCCAGTTTCCATTGCGATGGTCACAAGCCTCACGATACAAGGCCAGGACGACCTCGCAGTCGCTTCCCGTCTGATAGGGATAATCGGCTGTTCGCCGACGGATGTCGCGGTGGTTGTATATCTCACCATTGACGGCAAGCACCTGACTTCTGTCCTCCGTAAAGAGGGGCTGACGGCCGCTCTGCGGGTCAACAATGCTCAGTCGCTCGTGTGCCAGTATGGCACTCTTTCCGCAATAGATTCCGCTCCAGTCGGGTCCGCGGTGCCTGATTGTCTTCGACATCGTCAAGGCCTTCTGCCGTAAGGATTCTGACGGCTGCCTGACATTGAACATTCCTACGATTCCACACATATTGCAAAGATTAGAGTTTATTGTTATTCTACAGTGACGCTTTTCGCCAGATTGCGCGGACGGTCGACATCCTTGCCCTTGCACACGGCGATATGGTATGCCAGCAGCTGCAGAGGGATGCTGACAATGAGGGGCTGGAAACATTCGAGGGTGTCTGGCAGTTCTATCACGTGGTCGGCAAGCTGACGTATCTGCTCATCGCCGGCTGTGACAAGCGCCGTGACTCGCCCGCCTCGCGCACGCACCTCCTGTATGTTGCTAATCACCTTTTCGTACAGTTTGTCGCGTGTGGCAATGACGAAGACGGGCATCTCGGAGTCGATGAGGGCAATGGGGCCGTGCTTCATCTCGGCTGCAGGATAGCCTTCGGCATGGATGTACGAAATCTCTTTCAGTTTCAGTGCGCCCTCCAAGGCCACAGGATAGTTGTAGCCGCGACCAAGATACAGGCAGTTCTTGGCGTATGTGAAGATGGGAGCCAGACGTTCTATCTGTTCGTTCGTCCTCAAGGCTTCTTCCATCTTCGAGGGGATTCGAGTCAGTTCGGCCACCATCTCCTTGTATTGTTCACCCGGAATGGTGCGTCGTTCGTTGGCCAAACAGAGGGCAAGCATGGAAAGGACGGTGACCTGCCCTGTAAATGCCTTGGTGGAGGCTACGCCAATCTCCGGCCCCACGTGAATATAGACACCCGTCTGTGTCTGCCGGGGAATGCTGGCACCAATGGCATTGCAGATGCCAAACACAAAGGCCCCGGACTTGCGCGCCAGTTCGATGGCAGCCAGCGTGTCGGCGGTCTCGCCGCTTTGCGATATGGCCATTACGACATCGTCGGGATAGACGACAGGTTCCCGATAACGGAACTCTGAGGCATACTCCACCTCCACTGGTATTCGGCACAGGCTCTCTATCAGCTGCTTGCCGATGAGCCCTGCGTGCCAACTGGTGCCACAGGCTACGATGACGATGCGACGCGCTCCGGCCAGCCTCTCCCGATGGTCTATGACGGCACTAAGCGCGACGTGGTCGCCCTCCACGTTGATGCGCCCGCGCATGCAGTTGCGCAGACAGTCGGGCTGCTCGAATATCTCCTTGAGCATGAAGAACGGGAAGCCGCCCTTCTCCAGCTCTCCAAGGGCGATGTCTATCTGTTTGACCTTGGGGTGCTGCATTCCGTTCTCGAGATTCACCACGCGAAGCTCGTCGCCAAGGCGCATCACGGCCACATCGCCATCGTCAAGATAGACCACCCTGTCGGTGTACTCCGCTATGGGGCTGGCATCCGAAGCCAGATAGAAGTCGCCGTCCTCGCCAAGCCCCACGACCAGCGGAGAGCTCCGCCGTGCGCAGACGAGGGTGTCGGGATGTTCCTTGTCGAGTATGGCGATGGCGTATGCGCCAACAACCTGACGCAGCGACACCTGCACGGCCTCCAACAGGCCGAGGCCGTTGCTCAGCATGACGTGTTCCACGAGTTGCACCAGCACCTCCGTGTCGGTGGAACTCCTGAAGACCGTCCCTCGCTCCGCCAGATTGTCCTTGATGGTTGCATAGTTTTCAATGATGCCGTTGTGGATGAGTGCCAACCGTCCCGAGGCGGAGCAGTGGGGATGGGCGTTGGCGCTGCTGGGCTCTCCATGCGTGGCCCATCGGGTGTGCGCAATGCCGGCACACCCACACACATTCTTGTCTGCACAACACTCTTCAAGGTCGGACACCTTCCCCTTGGCCTTGTAAACGTTCAGCTCGCCGTTGTCGTCAATCATCGCCACCCCGGCGCTGTCGTAGCCGCGATATTCCAGCCTCTTGAGCCCCTTAATCAAGATTGGGTAGGCTTTCTTCCTTCCTATATATCCTACGATTCCACACATAATATTACATTTACACTTACATTTTACACTTTATATTTTACATTATACATTTTACACTTTACATATTACTAATACATGCCTTAATGAAGCTCATAAACAAGGGATGGGGATGCAATACCGTCGAAGAGTATTCGGGGTGGAACTGTGTGCCGATGTACCAACGCAAGTCTGAGATTTCCACAATCTCCACAAGACGTGCAGCAGGGTTTGTGCCCACGCACTTCATGCCGGCATTTTCGTATTCCTCCAGATAATGGTTGTTGAACTCATAGCGGTGGCGATGGCGTTCGCGAATCAATGTCTCCTTGCCATACGCTTCCCAAGTACGAGTGCCTTTTTGTATTTCGCAGTCGTAGGCTCCCAATCGCATCGTGCCGCCCACCTGTGTGACATTCTTCTGCTCCTCCATCAGGTCGATGACATTGTGCGGAGTACCTGGGTTCATCTCTGCACTATTGGCATCCTTGTATCCCAGCGCGTTACGTCCAAACTCAACGACCATCATTTGCATGCCGAGGCATATTCCAAACGTGGGGATGTCATGGGTACGTGTGTATTCAGCAGCAAGTATCTTTCCTTCGATGCCTCGTGTACCAAAGCCAGGGCAGATGACAATACCTGCCATATCCGCTAACATCTCGGCCACATTCTCGCGAGTGATATGTTCACTATTGATGAAGTGTGTCTTCACTCTTCTATTATTATAGGTACCGGCGAGCGCAAGGCTTTCGAGAATGCTCTTGTAGGCATCCTGTAAATCGTACTTACCGACGAGACCAATGTGGATGATTTCCTTAGCCTTCAGCCTTTTTTCAAGGAAGTTGCGCCACGGACCGAGACTGGGAGCCTCGCCAACTTCTACGCCCATTTTCCTTAGAATGATGGTATCGAGCCCCTGTCGTTGCATATTCACCGGCACCTCATAGATGCTCGGCAGGTCCTGACTCTGTATGACAGCCTCCACATCGACATTGCAGAAGTGTGCCACCTTTCGCCGTAGCTCGTCACTCAATTCATGCTCTGTGCGCAACACCAGCACCTCGGGCTGAATACCTAATCCTTGTAACTGTTTGACGCTGTTTTGTGTAGGTTTCGTCTTCAACTCACCTGCTGCGGCCAAATAGGGTACGTAAGTCAGGTGTACGTTCAATGCCTGCTGCGGACCTAATTCCCAACGCAACTGACGGATAGCCTCCAGAAAAGGCTGACTCTCGATATCACCTATAGTTCCGCCTATCTCTGTAATCACAAAGTCCAAAGTTTGCTTTGAAGCATTAAGAAGAATGCGTCGCTTGATTTCGTCTGTGATATGCGGCACCACCTGAATCGTCTTTCCAAGATAGTCGCCACGGCGTTCACGCTCAATAACGCTCAAGTAGATTCGCCCCGTGGTTACGCTGTTGTCGCGTGTCATCTCTATGCCCGTAAAGCGCTCATAGTGCCCCAGGTCAAGGTCTGTCTCCATGCCGTCGGCAGTCACATAGCACTCACCGTGTTCGTATGGATTCAGCGTGCCGGGATCTATGTTGATATACGGGTCGAACTTTTGTATCGTTGTTCTGTAGCCCCATGCCTGCAGGAGCTTTCCAAGCGAGGCCGATATGATGCCTTTGCCCAGTGACGAGGCTACGCCCCCCGTGATAAAGATGTATTTCGTCGCCATACTCGCCATACTATTTCTCCGACATTACGAACCTGTCCACCATGCGGGCAGTGTTCAGTCCACTGGCCATCGCACGGACGACCAGCGAGGCTCCAGAAGCGGCATCGCCACAGACAAAGACATTCTTTGGAAGTTCTGGCAACGTGGGCTTCAGGAATCCGAGGGCCAGCAGCACCATGTCCGCCTCGATGGCCTCCGTTCTTCCCGTCCCCTGCATGGTGGGGCGGCCGCCTTCCGACGCCGTTTTCCACTCCACTTCCTCCACTTCCACGCCCGTCACGCGGCCGTCCTTGCCGAGGAAGCGGCGCGTGTTCAGCTGCCAGCGGCGCACGCATCCCTCCTCGTGGCTGCTGGTCGTCCTGAGCACCACGGGCCACTGCGGCCAGGGCGTGGCGGGATTGTCGCCGACGGGCGGTTTCGGCATTATCTCGATTTGCGTTACGCTCTTGCATCCCTGACGGTGGGCTGTCCCCACACAGTCGGATCCCGTGTCGCCACCGCCGACGACCAACACGCGCTTTCCCCGTGCCGTCACCCTTTCTTCCTTGTCGTACTGACGGCCAGCCAACACGCGGTTCTGCTGGCCGAGCATCTCCAAGGCCAGATGGATTCCATGCAACTCGCGCCCTGGGACGTTGAGGTCACGCGCCTGGGGCGTTCCTGTGGCAAGGACGTAGGCCGAAAAGTCCTTCTCCACGTCTTTCGCGCCCACAATGTCCGAAGAGACAGCCGAAACGATGGCTTCCATGGGCACTTCCGTTCCGCACCTGAACGTCACGCCCTCTTCCTCCATCAGCCTTATCCTGCGGTCGATGAGCTGCTTTTGCAACTTGAAGTTGGGGATTCCATAGCGGAGCAGGCCACCAGCAGCCTCGTTTTTCTCGAAGACGACGACCTCATATCCCAGCCTGTTCAACCGGTCGGCAGCGGCCAGGCCTGCAGGGCCCGAACCGACGACGGCCACACGACGGCCGTTCCGCTTTCGGGGTGGGCAAGGCACGACGTAGCCTTCCTGCCACGCACGTTCCGAGATGGCACACTCGTCCTCTCGGTTCGTGGTCGGTTCGTGGTCGGTAAGGTTGAGCACGCAACTCTTCTCACACAAGGCGGGACAGATGTGGCCTGTGAACTCCGGGAACGGATTCGTGCTGCTCAGTATCTTATAGGCCAGTTCCCAGTGTCCGCGGTACAAGGCATCGTTCCATTCGGGACATTTGTTGCCCAGAGGGCAGGCCCAGTGGCAGAAGGGTACACCGCAGTCCATGCATCGGCTTGCCTGTTCCTGACGGTCGCGCGTGTTTAGTGTCTGTTCAACCTCCGAGAAGTCGTGAACGCGTTCTCCCAAAGGTCGGTAGCCGGCTTCCTTGCGGTGAATCGTTAAAAATGCTTTCGGGTTTCCCATATCGTTATAATCTTCAATATTCAATCTAATAGTTCCTGTTCGCTGTTGTTCCTGACCTTGTGTCTCTCCGTCAATAGTCCCTTGCGATGTCGGCAATCTTTTGTTGCAACTTCTTCATCTGCTCCTCCTGCAATACACGCTTATATTCGATGGGCACAACTTGTATAAACTGCTCCACGTAGTGATTCCAATCGTCGAGCATCGTCCTGGCAAGGCTGGAACCCGTATATAGCCAATGTTGGCGGATAAGTTCGTGGAGTTCCTTGCGGTGGCCGGACACCTCGACGAGCGAGAGTTCCACCATGTCCATGTTGCAGTAGTAATCAAAGTCGCCCATCTTATTCCAGACGTAGGCCACACCTCCCGACATGCCGGCGGCAAAATTGCGGCCAGTCTCGCCCAGGACCACGACCCTGCCTCCCGTCATGTACTCGCAGCAGTGGTCGCCCGCTCCCTCGACGACGGCGATGGCTCCCGAGTTTCGCACGGCAAAGCGCTCGCCTACCCTGCCGTTGACGTAGAGTTCTCCCTTCGTGGCTCCGTAGAGACCAGTGTTCCCGGCTATGATGTTGTCGGCAGCCACAAAGTCGGCATGACTGCGCACGGGCGGCAAGATGCTGATGCGTCCGCCCGAGAGTCCCTTGCCGAAGTAGTCGTTTGTCTCGCCTTCGAGTTTAATGTTGATGCCGTGAGCCAGAAAGGCTCCGAACGACTGTCCTGCACTTCCTTTGAACTTGATATTGACGGTACCATCCGAAAGTCCGGCATCTCCGTACTTGCGGGCCACTTCTCCACTGAGCATCGTGCCGACGGCACGGTCGGTGTTCTTAATCGCATACTCCAAGTTCACCTCACGGCCTGTCTCCAGTGCCTGACGGGCATCGGTCAGAATGTCCTGGTCCTTCACACCCGACACGTTCGTGAAGGGTCGTCCGTCCCAATGAAGTCCGCTGCCCGAACCCTTATGGAGCAGACGCGAGAAATCCAGTGTGGCTGTCTTGCTGCCCTCCGACTGGGGCTTCATCGTTATAAGGTCGGTACGCCCGATGATGTCGTCGAGATGACGGAAGCCCATTTCGGCAAGGTACTCACGCACTTCCTGCGCGAGGAAGGTGAAGAAATTTACGACGTATTCATAGCGACCACGGAACTTCGCCCTCAGGGCCTTGTTCTGCGTAGCAACGCCCACAGGGCACGTATTCGTACTGCATTTGCGCATCATCACGCAGCCCAGGACAATCAAAGGTAAGGTGCCAAAGGCGAACTCGTCGGCACCAAGAAGAGCCATCGTTATCACGTCGCGCCCAGTCTTGAGCTGACCATCGGTCTGCAGCCTTACCTTCTGGCGCAAGCCGTTGAGGGCGAGGGTCTGCTGCGTTTCTGCCAAGCCTATCTCAGGACTGATGCCGGCAAAGCGCATACTGCTTGCGGGCGATGCACCCGTACCGCCCTCGGCTCCGGAGATGACAATCAAGTCGGCATTGGCCTTAGCCACGCCCGCTGCAATCGTGCCCACACCGCTCTCGGCCACCAACTTTACACTGACGGCAGCCTTGGGGTTTACGTTCTTCAGGTCGAAGATTAACTGAGCCAAATCCTCAATACTGTAAATATCGTGGTGTGGCGGCGGCGAAATCAGTGAGATACCGGGTATGCTGTTACGCGTCTTGGCAATGACCTCATCGACCTTGAATCCGGGAAGTTGGCCGCCCTCTCCAGGCTTGGCCCCCTGGGCAACCTTGATCTGTATCTCCTCGGCATTTACAAGGTACTCGGTCGTCACCCCGAATCGTCCAGAGGCAATCTGCTTGGTCTTGGAGCTCAGACTTATGCCGTCGTGGGTTTCATGGTAGCGGGCATTGTCCTCACCGCCCTCACCCGTGTTGCTACGTGCGCCTAACTTGTTCATCGCAAGAGCCAGGGCTTCGTGCGCCTCGATGCTGATGGCACCAAACGACATTGCACCCGTTACGAAGTGACGTACGATGCTTTCCACCGGCTCCACCTCGTCGATGCTCAACGGTTTCTCTGCCCTTCGAATCTCGAAGCAGTCACGGATAAAAATGGGGGCTCGGTCGTTCGCGCCACACAGTGCCGAGGTTCCGCTTACGGAGTTTTTGTTGCATCCGTCCACCATCCCCGTCCATTCCTTGAACTTCTTATAACTTCCGAGCCTCGTCGCCAATTGCAGGGTACTAATGGTTTCGGGATTCCAAGCGTGCAGAATACCGTCCTTGCGGTAGCTGAATTGCCCGTTGTCCGGAAGGAAGGCCGGCAACTCCTCTGCCCCGAATCCCATGTCGTGCAGCCGCATGGCATCGCGGGCAATGTGGCGAAGCCCTATACCTCCAATCGTGCTGACCTGTGTATCGAAGTAACGCTTCAAGAGGCTCTCGCTCAAACCTATGCTTTCAAAAATCTTAGCACCCCGATAGCTGCGTATCGTGGATATGCCCATCTTTGACATAATCTTGAACAATCCCTTGCAGACAGCCTTGATGTAGTTGTTCTCCGCCGTTTCGTAGTTCTCTTGGATCTCACCCCTTTTCACTAAATCGTCGAGGACTGCAAATGTCATGTACGGACAGATGGCGCTTGCACCATAGCCCAGCAGCAATGCAGCGTGCATCACTTCACGGATTTCACCGCTATCGACGATAAGTGCGGTCTGAACGCGCTTGCCCACACCTATCAAATAGTGATGCACTGCGCTCACGGCCAACAGCGACGGGATGGCCACATGTTCGCAGTCGATGTCCCTGTCGGTGAGTATGATGTAGCTGATGCCGCCGTCCACGCTCTCCTCGGCCTTCTTGCACAAATCGTCGAGAGCATTGCGCAGTCCGTCCTCGCCCTTCGACCGCTCAAACAGTATCGGCAACTGCACGGTGTTGAAGCCTTTGTAGCGGATGTTGCAGAGGATGTCGAGCTGCGTGTTATTCAGTACGGGATGAGGCAGACGAACCATTTTGCAATTACTCGGGTCGGGGGTAAGGATACCCTTGCCCACCGTGCCGATGTATTCGGTAAGCGACATCACCAGCTCCTCGCGAATGGGGTCGATGGCTGGGTTCGTTACCTGAGCAAACTGCTGACGGAAGTAGTTGAAGAATATCTGAGGACGCTCGCTCAGTACGGCCAACGGCGTGTCGTTGCCCATTGACGCAACAGGCTCTGCCCCATTCACAGACATGGGGACAAGGGTCTTTTCGATGTCTTCCTTGCCGAAGCCGAAGGTGAGCAGCTTACGCTCGAAGTCGTCAACGTCGTTACGCACATGCCTTCCGCTCTTGAGTTTCTCGAGCTGAATCCGATTCGTATGGAGCCAATCCTTATAGGGATTCGCCTTTGCCAACGCTTCCTTCAGTTCGCCGTCATAGTAGATTCGGCCTTCCTGCGTATCGACTAAAAGTATCTTCCCTGGTTGCAAACGACCCTTTTGTGCTATCTGTCCAGGCTCAAAGTCGATGACCCCGACCTCCGAGGCCACGACCATCATGCCCTTCGTCGTGATGGTATAGCGACTGGGACGCAGGCCATTACGGTCCAACAGCCCGCCGGCGTAGCGTCCGTCGCTGAACAGCAGGGCTGCAGGTCCGTCCCACGGCTCCATCAGGATGGAATGGTATTCGTAAAAAGCCTTCAGCTCATCGCTGATAGGGTTCTTGTCATTGAAACTTTCTGGTACAAGGATGGCCATCGCTTGCGGTAAGGACAAGCCGCTCATGACGAAGAATTCGAACACATTGTCCAGGGAGGCGGAGTCGCTCATCCCTGGCTGTATGATGGGACTGATGTCGCGTATGTGCCCCAGGGCCTCGCTATCGAGCACCCACTCGCGGGCCTTCATCCACGAACGGTTGCCGCGGATTGTGTTTATCTCTCCGTTATGGGCCAGCATACGGAAGGGTTGTGCCAGGCTCCACGTCGGGAAGGTGTTGGTCGAGAATCTGGAATGCACGAGAGCAAGGCCCGAAGTGAAGTAGTTGTTGCTCAGGTCGGGGAAGTACTCACGTACCTGCATGCTCGACAACATACCTTTATATATAATACGTTGACTGCTGAGGCTTACAATGTAGAAGTCGGGGTCGTCGATGCGTTTCTCTATGCGCTTGCGAATGAGATACAGCGTCCTTTCCAAGACAGGCACCTGTTCTTCGCTCACACCAGTCACGAAAATCTGCTTGATATCCGGCTCCACCTCGCGCGCACGTATTCCGAGGCATTCGGGATTCGTCGGGACATTGCGCAGATGCATCAAAGTCAGTCCTTCGCGTTCTATCTCTTCTATCACCACTGACAATATTTCCTGCTGCCGTTGTGCTTCCTTGGGCAGGAAGACGAGGCCGGTGCCGTAGTGTCCCTTCTCGGGGACGGGAATGCCCTGAAGCAGAATGAACTCGTGAGGTATCTGCAGCATGATGCCGGCTCCGTCGCCCGTCTTTCCGTCGGCACCTTCGGCACCACGGTGGCGCATGTTCTCAAGCACGGTCAGGGCGGCATCCACCAGTTCGTGGCTTTTGCCTCCGTGTATGTTCACCAACATGCCGACACCGCACGCATCATGCTCGTTCGCTGAGTCGTAAAGTCCCTGACTATAATCGCCATGCCCCAGACGTGGCTCACCTATATTTACTATCTTTCTTCCTTTTCTTTCCATAATCGACGCCTTATCTTTCCTTTTGTCACCACAAAGTTATAATATACTTTCATAATGTCAAAATTTATTGCTTATAAATTAACAAAAAGATATTATATTTCTTGATATATATCAATTCGTAAGCAAGAATAAGGAGATAAAGCGACCAAAATAATAGAGGCTATGTCAACCTTATGCGACATAGTCTCTAAGTTACAGAACTCAAAGAAGAATGTCTAAGCCAGGGGGGTTGGATGTAGGAGGAGAAAACGGGTTGACGCTGGATTATTTCTCGAAATGCTGGTAGTCTTTGTGGCTCGACCACGCTCCGCCCCAGCGGAAGCCGTGCCGGACGAAGAGGCGATAGCACAGGTCCCGACGGTCTATCTTGTAGGGAATGTCGGTGCGACGTGCGCGACGATAGGCCCAGCGGCGCCCGGCTTCGGGACTGACGAACTGGCCGCGGACGTAGGGGTTGTACAGGGGGTTGACGTCGATGGCCATGCCCTTGCCGTGCTTGCTTATCGTCGTGGTGCCGGCAATGGTGCGGAAGTTGAAGCACGAGGTGTTGTTGGCCTCCATCGAACGTATGTCGTCTGCCTCGTAGTCGTCGATGAGCTGCATGCGCCCGATGCGGTAGTCGGCCAGCCACAGTTCGCGGAAGATGCTGACAAGGTCCGATGCGATGGCGCGGTTGCACACCATCTCGCCCTGCTGCGTCCGACCTTTGCCATCGCGGTAGGAAAGGCGGAGGTAGCGCAGCTCGTCCCTGGGAATCGTGCAGTCGGCCTTGAAGCTCCGCCCCTGCATGCGATGGAAAACGGAGTCGGGAATGGGCATGCTTGCGAACACGGTGTCGGGCTCTTGCGCCCCTGCACACACGGACACGAGCAGCAAAAGCCCCACGACGAAGCCCCTTGTCGAGTCGGCGGCTTTCATAGGATGTGGATTATTTCCCTCAGGCCGTGCACCTCGTAGTCCACTGGTTCTGTGGCCGCGAAGGCGTCGGGATGGGCGTTGAAGAACATGGTGGCCAGCCCTGCGGCCTTGGCTCCGAGGATGTCGGTCACGAAGTTGTCGCCAATCATGAGCGTGGTCTCGGGCCGTGCGCCGCTGACCTTGAAGGCATGGTCGAAGAACGCCTGCGAGGGCTTGTTGGCACCTGCGTCTTCGCTCAGAATGATGGTGTCGAAGTAAGGCAGCGTCCGGCTGGCACGCAGCTTGCGGTATTGCACTTCGTGGAAGCCGTTGCTCGTGATGTGCATCCGATAGCCTCGGGACTTCAGGTGGTCGAGCAAGTCGCGTGCCCCGTCAACGAGTCCGGGCTTGTCGGCACAGCAGTCCAGGAACCAGTCGCTGACCTCCAAGCAGAACTCCCTCGTCGCCCCTTCGCCCATGCCCACGGACAAGGGCCTCCGAAAGCGTTCGACGATGAGATGGTCGCGCGAAATCTCGCCTTTGGCGTATTGGCTCCACAGGATGATGTTCTCGCGCCAGTAGGGTTCGGTGAAGGCTTTCGGTTCGTTGAAGTAACGCGCCAACCGAAAGTGCTAATATAGCTCTGCCAGTGCGATGTCCGCATTTCCATGCGTATCGTACAGCGTGTCGTCGAAGTCAATAAAGAGGTCGGTGTATTTACGCTTTACATTGTACATTTCACACTTTACATTTTACATTACGCATTATGCATTACGCATTACGCATTATGCATTATGAATTATGCATTATTTCATGTCATGATTAAGCAAACGATACTCCGCCATCTCGGCATACTTGGTTCCTGGGCGACCATAGTTTGCGTATGGATATATGCTGATGCCGCCTCGTGGGGTGAACAGGCCTGTAACCTCGATGTACTTGGGATTCATCAGCTTTACCAAGTCCTTCATTATCGTGTTGACGCAATCCTCATGGAAATCGCCGTGACTGCGGAAGCTGAAGAGATACAGCTTCAGGCTCTTCGACTCCACCATCCGTTCGTCGGGTATGTACGAAATACGTATCTCTGCAAAGTCGGGCTGTCCTGTGATGGGGCATAGCGTCGTGAACTCAGGGCAATTGAAGCGTACCCAATAGTCGTTTCCCCTATGCTGGTTCTCGAATGTTTCCAGCACCTCTGGTGCATAGTTCTGGCTGTAGGCCGTCTTACGACCAAGAGCCTGCAATTCTTCTTTATTTCTGCTCATAGCTTTTATTTGTTCTTGTCATTTCGTAGTTCTGAGTGCCGATGTGTGATGTTCAATTGCCGTCGGGCTTCACAAGGTCGATGTGCTTGCTGTCCGTCCAATGGAAGGCCTCCACTGCGTCGGGATGCGCTGGATTATAGCCCCTTGGGTATTCGGGACGGAGATAGCGGACGAAGTCAATCTTCTGCTCTATCAAGCCCTCGACGACGCATTTGGCAATCTGGTAAGCCCCGTATGGATTGAAGTGGGTGTTGTCGGCAAAGGGTTTGGTTTGTCCCGGATAAGACCCTGCAGGATAGTGTACAAAGGCCTTCTTGCTACCCTCCTCGCCCATCGTCTCGAAGAGGACGCGGGTCGTCTGATGGAGGTCGATGAGCGGACAATGCTCGCGCTCGGCCACCCATGCCATGGCTTCGGGATAGTCGCCGTGCGTTTCGCGGATGTGTCCGTCTTTGTCGAACATACGGCGCTGTGTGGGAGTGATGAAGATGGGCTGTGCCCCACGCTGACGTGCCTCATCGACAAAGGTCTTCAGCGCTGTGGCAAAGTTGTAGTAGGCTCCCGAACCTGGCGTCTTCTGCTTCTGGTCGTTGTGTCCGAACTCCATGATGATGTAGTCGCCGGGCTTCATCATCGAAAGACCTTTCTTCAGGCGTCCGACAGCGATGAACGTGCTGGCCGTCTCCCCGCTTTCGGCAAGGTTGCAGAAGCAGACGCTGTCCGTGAACCACCGTGTTATCATCTGTCCCCACGAAGCCCAAGGTTCGTCGTCCTGGTCAACCACGGTTGAATTGCCGCAGAGGAAGACGGTCGGAGCCTTGGTGTCGCGCTCGATGGTGATTTTCTGTACGGCCTGCCGGTCACCAGTCACCTCAAGCGTGAGCATATCGTCCCAGTTCAGTTTCGTGCGTTCGCGCTCCTTGATGCGCACACTCTCGCGGTCGTTGATGCGCGTATTGCGCTTGTTGACGAGGAAGGACAGGGTCTTCGTCTCGCCCTTCCGCGTGGTTTCGTTCTCGATGAACAGGCGGCGGCTCTCGGCACGCACGGTGGTGCTGCCCGGACGCTTTTGATGTCCGAGGGTGACCGTTACGCGATAGTTGCCGTCGGGCACCTGAACGGATGTGTAGTACGAAGCGAGGGAAAGACTGTCGCGCAGGTCTAGGGTGATGGGTTTCCACGAAGGGGCTGGTTGCGACAAAGCCATTGCCGCATACAGCACAAAGAGAAGGGAAGAGAAAAGATGTTTCATAGCGAAGGGTTACTTGATGTTACGTGCATTGAGGGCTTGGGCATAGCGACGTGCATTGCGGAGATGCTCGGCGTAAGTCTTGGCGAAGTTGTGCGTGCCGGAGAAGTCTTCCTTTGCACACATATAGAGATAGTCGTGCGGGACATGGTTCAGCACAGCATCGATGCCCGCGATGGAGGGTATGCGGATGGGACCAGGGGGAAGCCCGACGTTCTTGTACGTATTGTAAGGACTGTCGATGGTGAGATGCCTACCCCATATCCGCCGAAGCGAGACATAGCCGATGGAAAACTTCACTGTCGGGTCTGCCTGAAGGGGCATCCCTATGGCAAGGCGCTTTATGTACATGCCGGCGACCATCGGTTTCTCGGCATTGTTGGCAGTTTCCTCATCTACGATGCTGGCCAATGTCACGACCTCCACGTGCGACAGCCCCATGGCGCGTGCCTTGCGCTCACGTTCATCGTTCCAGAAGGCTTCGTTCTCGTGCTGCATTCGCTCCATGAAACCTTCGACGGATATGTTCCAATAGACCTCGTAGGTATTGGGAATGAAGAGGGAAGGCAAGGTTTCGGGCGTATGGCCAAGACGGGCACAGAAAGCCGAATCGTGGAAGAGCGTGTTTATTTCCACGGAGTCCATCATCAGGTGCTCGCCTAAGTGCGCTGCCAGACGGTCGAGCGTGCGTACAGATGGGATGGTCAGGTTGACGGGTTCCTGCTGCCCGTTGCGCAGACGACGGAAGAGCGTCAGCAGATTGTCGCCGTGCTTCACCACATAGCGACCGGAACGGACCTTATAGCCCAAGGCCTTGTTCAACAGGTCGAAGCCCGTCGTGCGGACATGCGCCTCGGACAAGGTCGATTTGACCGTTTCGGGAGTGTCGTTGTCACGGATATATATGTAGGTGCTTTCCTCGCCGCTGCCCGTACAAGGCCACAGGAAAATGCCGTAGAGGGCAAATGCCGCCACGACAATGGCGATTAAGGCTGCAATAATGTACTTTCTCATAAGCAGATAGTTGTTCACAAGCGATGTTCGCGCGTCCTCACTTCTTCTCAATCTCTATCACGGTGAACGAATAGGCGGGCATCACGTACTCGCAATCGGGGGCGAGGGTTACGCTGTCCTCCGTCGGGCGTGCATCGGTGCTGTCGTAGGCTCCCGTCAGCAGGGTGCGCTTGCACACTTGTTCGCCCTTTACGATGTCCTTCAATGTGAGATGGGCGGTTACGTCGTGGTTCAGCACGTTGACGAGCTTCAGATAGTAGCGGCCATTGTTCGAGAACACGGTGCTCACAGCCAGGCGCTCCCGCACACCGGGTTTATTGCTGTTGACGGTCAGCGTCGAAGTGTTGTAGTAGTTACCGGCACTCTGTCCGCACATCTTCTGCGCATAATACCCCACCGTGGGCTTCACCTCCGTGTTGTTGAAGTAAATCATGTCGGGGTTCCACTGCGTGTGTCCCTCCTTTGCCAGGAGCGGAGCGTAGGACGACATCTCGACCACATCGCCGTTACGTTCCAGCGAACAGTAGTGAAGGGCTTCGCACAGGGCTGTCTCGATGGTGCTCCTCCTGCCAGGACCGTGTGCCGCCCATTCGCCGAGATAGACTTTCGGTGCGGTGCGGTCGTACTGGTCGTAGTAGTCTTGATTGTAGATATACCACGAAGGAGGCAGGTAATAGTGCTCATCGACCATGCCTATCGTCGTCTTGTGCTCCGTGGCAATGCGCCATCCCTCCTCGTAGTCGCTGCCGTAGTAGAACGGGCCTGCCGTGCCGCATATCGTGATGTCGGGGTATTTCTTCTTCAGCGCCTCGCATATCATCAGGTAGCGCTCGGTAAAGGTCGGGCTAATCAGGTCTTCGTTGCCGATGCCGATGTACTTGAGGTTGAAGGGTGCCTTGTGGCCCTGCTCGATGCGCTTGCGGCCCCATGTGGTCGAGGCATCGCCGTTGGCCCATTCGACAAGGTCGAGTATGTCCTGAATGTAGGCAGGCATGTCCTCCATCGGTATGCCGCCCATCTGTCCGTCGCCCCCGTCGCTTGAGTTCTGGCACGGCACACCGGCTGCCAACACGGGCAGGGGTTCCATCTTCATGTCCTCGCACATTTGGAAGAATTCGTAGAAACCCAGTTGCCTCGACTGATGATAGCCCCAGATGTTGCGCAGGGGTTTGCGGTCCTTGAGCGGTCCGACGGTTTCCTTCCAGTGGTAGATGTTGCCGATGCCGTCGCCGTGCGTGACACATCCGCCCGGAAAGCGCATGAAGCGCGGATGCAGGGCTTCCAGCGTCTCGGC
>JAEEGL011721008.1_pt1 | contig 24693 bp, 20 predicted proteins | sample 9134231 | NCBI WGS metagenome assembly JAEEGL01 (sample SAMN16246548, study PRJNA631951) | gut metagenome | biome: gut microbiome; feature: rumen; material: fiber-attached | host: Bos | place: Iran: Karaj | collected 2018-10
AGCACGGCCGTTACGCTCTGTAACCTTGATAGCATACAGCTCGTAGATGTTAGAAGACTCACCTTCGCCTACACCCTTAACGCCCCACTTCAGACGAACGTCAGAGGGCAGAACCTCGTTAGCCTCGGGTGAAGCCAGCAGTTCGTCGATGGCAGCCATGTCGCGCTTGTTGGCATAACCAACTACGCAGCCATAGGCACCCTGTGTCAACTGCAGACGGCTCAGCAAGGGGTGCTGTTTGCGAATCTTCTCTATGTCGGCAGCACTAGCGGCTGTCTCTTTCTTTTCATCAGCATTACCGCCAACAACGGCAGCAAGATCCTTCTGGGCTGCAGCAGTATCAACGGCTGTAGTATCAGTAGTTGCCTCGGCAACAGTGGCAGAATCAGCTGTAGCCTCATCCTTTATATTGCTCATTACGGCAGCTAGTTTGTTGTCCAGTGTTGCCAAGAAAGGAACAATCTCCTGTGAGTTGTAGGTCTCCCAAAACTCTAGGTTAGCACTTCCCTGCAAAAGTTTACGTACACGCTCAGGTTCCTTCACACCAGGCATTTCCACCATGATGCGTCCCTCCTGACCTTCCAAAGCCTGAATGTTGGGCTGAACCACACCAAAGCGGTCGATACGGGTACGCAGTACGTTGTAAGAGTTGTCAATAGCACTCTTCACTTCTTCACGCAGCACCTTCTCTACCTGCTTGTCAGTACTCTTGGTTGTTACCTTATCACGCAGCTGTTGAGTTGCGAAGAGTTCGGCCAAAGCCTTGTTGGGCTCCAATGCCTTGTAGTCTTTAATAAATAAGGTAATAAAATCACTCTGGCTGTTTGCAGCCTCGCCGGTCGCCTGCTCGACGGCCTTGCGGAAGTTCTCGTCAGTCTCCTCTTTGTGGTCAGCCAAAGCCTTTACCACGTCGGGAACACTAACCTCTAGGATAACGTTCATACCACCCTTGAGGTCCAGACCCAAACCGATTCCCATCTCGCGGCACTCTTTCAATGTCCAGACATTGCAGTACACCTTGTTGTTGAGCAGAGAATCCAGATAACGGTCAGCTGCTTCCTGACCCTCGGTCTGTGCCAACTGCTCAGCCTTACTCTCAAAGTGGTTGGTAACCACAGAGAAACTCAGGTAGAAGAGGCAGACAAGGGTAAGCAAGACTGCGAAAACCTTTACAAATCCTTTGTTTTGCATCGTTTAATTAATTATGTTTGTTGTTTTATATGTTTTCGTTCAGTTACATAATAGTGCGCAAAGATACACATTTTTCCTTAACCACGTAGTTTTTGTGACAAAATTTATACATTATGACCATAATATTAGTGATTTTTCTGTATATAGGCAACTACGGGGAAGTGGTCTGAAGCCCTCACCTCGTCATCCACATAGCACTTCAAGCACTGCCAATCGTCGCTGCAGAAGATATGGTCAATCCTCACATATATTCCACTCTGTTTATATGTGAAGCCCGTTCCCCTACCCGTTTTTCTAAAAGCACAGGTCAGTCGTTTTGTTAGTTTCTGGTAAGTATAGGAGATGGGAGTATCGTTAAAGTCACCACACATCACCATGCTCTTCCCTGCGTTTCGATCTATTATGGCACACAGCGTATCTGTCTGGGCTCCACGAAAATGGGCGGCTCCGCCCAATTTGCGCCGCAGCAAGCGTCCGTTCTGCTCCACCTTTTCGCGTTCCGGCTCCAATATCATATCCTTGTACTCACTCTTCTCCGCGGCAGACAGGGCATTGCTCTCCAGATGGTTGCTCACAAGTAGCATACTGTCCCCCTGACACAGAATCCAACAGGCCATACTGCTATTAGCACGTGTAGGATAATCTATGTGTATCGTATCACCCAGTACGGGGAAGCGCGTTAGGATATACTTGCCATAGCCTATTATCCTATTGTAGTGCATAGAGTCCGTCATACGTAGGAAGTCGGACATGTTCATCAGAGTTCCGTTCATCTCCTGAAAGCAGGCTATGTCTGGGCTTTTCTCCTTCAGAAATTCTATCACCTCGCGCCGATCCTCATCCGTCTGCACGCCTCCCAAATTATAGGTCACGATACACACCGCGCTGTCAGACCCGTATACCCTCGTATTGATAGGACAGTAATCCTTTGCGTAGCTTGCCACCACGACCAAGCCCAATATAGGAATCCATATCAGAGCAAAACGGAAAATCAGCCAAAAAAAGATAAAAGCAATATTTATTATCAGGAAGACGGGAAAGAACAATCCTAATAGCGAAATGGTTGGATGCTCGCAAGGAGATACAAACGTACTGGCGACCGTCAGCCATAAAAGCAGCACGGTGCACACGTTTGCTCCAGCGAACAAACCCGTCAGCATACGGGCCACCCCCCCTGTCGAAATATTCTTTTTCAAAATCCTTTAATCACCTAAACAATTTTCTCTTCTCCTCCTCCGTCAGATTAGCGTAGCCGCTTTTCTTAACCTTATCCAATATACGGTCCAACTCAGCCTCCTCCTCTTTCTTACGCTGACGATAGGCAAAGTCCTTCTCATACTTACCCCCCCAGGTTACCTTAATATCAGGATTCTTCTTCGTAAACTTCTTGCTGAACCACTGACGGAAACTGAAACCGTCCCGTCCACCTCGATCGTAGTAGTCACGGTCATAATAGTTGTTATGCCCCCTACCGTTTCTACCGCCCCCATTGCGCCAGTACAGCAAGAGTAGCAAACCTACCAGCATACCGCCCAAGTGAGCAAAATGAGCCACGCCATCGCCTGGACGACCGAAGGCTGCCATGAGTTCTATAACGGCATATCCTACCACAAAATACTTAGCCTTTATAGGCACAGGCAGTGGGAAGATAAACATCCGTTCATTGGGAAATGTCATACCGAAAGACAGTAATATACCATATACAGCACCACTGGCACCCACCGTTGTCCATCGATTCAGGAATTCATCCATAGGAACCTGCACACCACCAATGTTCGCCATATCGTACTGCGCCATTCCCTCTATCCAGTAGTTACCATACTGCACTAGTTCCTGCATCAGGCCGGCTCCCAGTCCACATGTCAGGTAATAGAGAAGAAATCTCTTGCTCCCCATCGTCTGTTCCATGATACGACCGAACATCCAGACCGCAAACATATTAAAGAACAGATGTGAGAAACTTCCGTGCATAAACATATAAGTAAAGATTTGATAGAAGTAGAAATGGCTCGCCAAGAAGAAGTGTAAGCCTAGCACATCATCCAAATCTATATTGTAGGCCGGAAGAGCCGCTGCCCATCGTGCTGCAAAGAACAACACATTTATGATAAGCAGGTTTTTTGTAACGGGAGGCATATTATTCATACTCACATAACTTTCATAATTACGGCGCAAAAATACAAAAAAAAACACAGAAGAGGCGATATCAGACGGTTAGAAAGGGATTTTTTCGCTTTTTCTTGCATTTTTTCACAAAATTCCTTGTGTCGTATATCAACTTTCCTTATTTTTGTGAATGAAAAATTTGAGTTTTATTACAATTAACTGATTTATAAACATCTAAAATCACTAAATTATGAACAAGACTGAATTGGTTGCAAAAATTGCCGAAGGTGCAGGTTTGAGTAAAGTTGATGCAAAGAAGGCTTTGGAAGCTACTTTGGATGCCATCACAGCAGCTGTTAAGAAGGACGACAAGGTTGCCCTCATTGGTTTTGGTACATTCTCTGTTGCCAAGCGTGCTGCTCGCAAGGGTATCAACGTCCTCACCAAGAAGACCATTAACATCCCCGCCAAGAAGGTTGTTAAGTTCAAGGCAGGTGCAGACCTTAAGTTCTAATCCTCACATCTTGCAAAAAGCGTAAGCGCACCGACTCAATTTTGAGCGGCGCGCTTTTTTTATGTAAAATAAAGAATCTTACTCTCCCCAAGAACTTCTGTCCAAATTGCGGTAACCAATTGCTTCTTGTAAATGATGCGTTAGAATCTGCTCGGATCCTTCGAGGTCGGCAATTGTACGAGCAACACGAAGAATCCGATCGTACGCACGTGCTGAGAGTTGTAAACGATTCATTGCTTCACGAAGCATATCCATATCCTCTGGGGCCGGTTCCGCGTATCGATGCATAAGTCTGCTTGTCATCTGAGCATTACAATGTACTCCGGGAGTATCCTTGTATCGATCTTCCTGTATCTTTCGAGCACGCACTACGCGTTCGCGAATAGTCGCACTGTTCTCGCCAGGAGCAGTCCTACTTAATTCATCAAAAGACAATGGTGTAATTTCGCACTGAATATCTATACGATCAAGCAGAGGGCCCGAAATCTTGTTTAGATACCTGACAATCTGCCCAGGTGTGCAACAACATTGCTTGGTGGGATGATTGTAATAACCACACGGACACGGATTCATGCTAGCAATAAACATAAAAGAGCATGGATAAGAAACGCTATACTTAGCACGAGAGATATTTATAACCCTATCTTCCAATGGTTGTCGAAGAACCTCTAAAGTACTCCTCTGAAATTCTGGCAATTCATCGCAAAAAAGAACTCCATTATGGGCCAAACTTATCTCACCTGGTTGCGGATTAGACCCACCGCCCACCAGTGCCACCTGAGATACCGTATGATGGGGCGAACGAAATGGTCTGTGGGCAATCAACGAACAATTACCAGGTAGTTTTCCAGCAACAGAATGAATTTGCGTTGTCTCCAAACTTTCTTGTAATGACAACGGAGGCAAAATACCAGGTAGGCGTTTGGCCATCATACTTTTTCCGCTACCAGGAGGACCGATCATAATAAGGTTATGACCTCCTGCGGCTGCAATTTCCATCGCCCTTTTAACGTGTTCCTGTCCTTTGACGTCGGAAAAATCTAATTCAAACTCATTTTGCTGAGCATAAAACTCTGAACGGGTGTTGATAATGGTAGGCTCTAAAGGATGCATACCATTAAGATGTCCTATGACCTGATTGATATGACGAACACCATATACTTTCAGTTTATTTACAACAGCTGCCTCTCTAATATTATCTTCAGGTACAAACAATCCTTCATATCCCAGTTCTCTTGCTTTGATAGCAATAGGAAGAGCACCTTTTATTGGCATTAGTGAGCCATCCAAACTTAGCTCCCCAACCAACATATATCGTTTTAGCAAGTTAATATCAACTTCGCCCTCTGTGGCCATAATTCCAATTGCCAAGGGAAGATCCAAACCGGACCCTTCCTTTCGAACATCAGCTGGAGCTAAATTCACGGTAATCTGCCTAGTAGGAAATCTATAGCCGCTATTTTCAATGGCAGCCATAATACGCTCATGACTTTCCTTAACAGCATTATCCGGCAAGCCAACCATTACAAACCGACAACCTCTTGTAGCATTAACCTCGATGGTTACTGCTACAGCCTGCAACCCTTGTACAGTTGCCCCATATACCTTTACAAGCATATCTTCTTCACTTTAGGTTCTATTTCCCGGAACCAGTCGGAGCCGTGTGCAATAATCTTTTGGTCGGGTCCAACGAGGACGAAATAGGGAAGGTCTGTGATTCCCCACTGCTGAACCAAAGGACTGAGGAATGATTGAAAATCGCAGAAAGAATGGTAGTCGACACTATCGGCTTCCTCTATACGTGTCAATTCTCGGAGGTCAGCATCTAACGAGTAGCTGATGGCTTTGAGTTGAAGACCCTTTGCTTCCATCTCTCTGCGGAACCTGCGCACACGATAAAGGGCACTTTGGGAACCGCTTTTCCAACTGCCCCAGAAGGCGATAAGGAGATAGCTGCCTCGAAACTCTCGGGAACTGATTTCACGGCCTTCCTCGCTGCCACTAAAGGCGGAGGTGCGAGTATGGAGTCGGAAAGAAGGAAGGGGCTGTCCGTCTGCAAGAACACCGTAGGACTTGACCTTACGGGAAAGCTTGCTGAGCTCTAAGTCATCCGGATTGGCACGGCAAAGGCTATCATAAACCTCAGCTACATCGCCGTGGCTGAGGCTATCGCTGAGTAAGAAATATTCCTGAAACAGGTAACGGCTGACAGCAAGGCGCGGATACTTAAAGATGACCTTGCGGGCTATCTGCAAGGATGTATCGGAGGGAAGGTCTGTAATATCTTCGCGAAACTCGGTATACACCTCGTTATCGTCCGAACCATCAACATCCACAGCGCTAAGGTTCTGGGCATCGCCCCGAAGCTCTATCTCGTCGCCTGGACGGGCAAAGATGGTAAGCTCTGAGAAGTTGGGATACATAAGACGGAAGATGGCTTCACCTTCAATACGGGCGGTATATTCAAATTCGCCTCCCTCTATCTTTATGGTATCTAACCTGTCTATAGCTCCCGTAGGGCTGTAGATATAGAACTCTGCCTGCTCCAGATTAGCAAAATCTCCTGTAATCCTAACGATATCGGAGTTAGGATTACAGGAGATAAATGCTAAGAGTATTATGATAAAAAGGGGAGTTTTTCTCATTGAAAGTGACGATTAGCGGTTAGCGGTTATAGATAACAACTTTCAACTCTCAACTCAAAAAACCGCCTTTAAACATTAAACCTTATAATCGTTTACTTAACAACGCTCTTTACAACATCGGCAAACTTAGCAAACTCGAGGTCGTTAGCAGCGCGGGCTGCGAGGGTGCTGTCCTTCTGGATAGCGGCCTTGAGAGCGGTAGCCAATGTATTGGCGTCGCCAGTGCGGGCTGCAAGAACGGCCTGCAGGTAACTGGTAATAGCGTCAGCATTCTTAACAGCAGCAAGAGTCTTCTTGGCGCTGGTATAGTCCTTTGCAAGAATCTGAGCCAAAGCAGCACTGTTGGTGTTGGCACCTGCCAAATCAGCAGCAGCCTGAGTATAGTTACCCTTAGCGATATTGAGGTTGCCCATTATTTCTTTGAAGGTATCTGAGCCGCTACCCTTTGCAAGGTATGTCTCGGCTGCGTTTACATCACCGTTCTGGAGAGCAAGAAGAGCAAGGTTGGTATTCACCTCAGCTGCGTTCTTGCTGACAGCAGCAGCCTGCTTAAGGTAGTTGTTGGCTGCAGTTGTATTACCCTCAGCAATAGCCTGCTGAGCCATATTATTGAGAGCACGATAGTCGCTGGGATACTGTTTAGCGATGGTCTCGTTCCACTGCTTGCGCTCAGCCTCTGACTTGGTGAGCTTATTGGCACCGTAAACCAACTCCTCAACACTCAATTTGCTGGCATCCTGCTTGTACTGCTCTAAGATCTGATCGTCTGAACGGCCGATTACTTCGTAGTTAACGATGAGACGTGCACGACGGAGCTCGGGGAGGATACTCTCCTTGATATCAGTATAGACAGCGCTCATGTTGCTAATCTGCTGCTCACGCTCTTCTGGCTCCTGATACATAGAGAGGACGCGAAGGATAATCTCCTTATCCTGAAGGTTGCTCTTAGAAACGAGTTCCTGGAAGCCTTCCCAGTCCTCTGCAGTGAACTTGGTATCTACATCGGCCTTCATACGAATCTTCTTGAGCTCACCTTTGAGGTATTCTGTGCTAACGTTCTGACGCTTCTCTGCCAACTTCTCGTTGAAGTCGTACTTGCCATCGGGACTGGCATAAGCGCTAACTTCGATATTCTGCAGGGCACGTGTCTCGGCATTGTCATTGATTTCCTTGAGAATCTTACCCAGATCCTTGATACTTACAGAGTTGAGCTCGCTAGTACGAAGGTTGGCCTGATTAATAAGGAACTTGATGTTAGCCTCCTGCTTCTGGGCGATGATACGCTGGTAAGCATCGGGAGCAGTAGCGCCGTTCATAGTGCAACGATTCAGAAGCTGAGAAGTAGCAATAACACCATAACCAATCTTAACCTCAGGGATAGAAACGGTCTTTTTGCCGAGCTTAGCATCAAAACGGGCATAGAGTTCGCTAGAGAGCATAGGATCAATGAAGGCAAAATTGGTCTTCATGGTGTAAGTACCGCCAGCCTTGTACTGGATGGTGGTAGCGTTACCCTCTACCTTCTCGCCTTGGAAAGTAGCGCTCTGACCCTCAGCCTCACCGCCCTGATACTTGAGAACGGGAGTTACGGTTACAACAGCCTTCTTCTTCATATACTTAACGGGGAATGTACCGTTGATAGTGGCAGGAACCTGACCGCCTACAGCTTCAAGAGGAGTGGGAGTTACAGCGAAGTTATCCGAACTGAGCTTTCCAAGCTTACTACAAGATGACAGTGCAACTACGGCTGCTGCCATCAAAACAATCTTTGATTTTTTCATTTTTTTATCTGATTTTGATAATTTTGCCGCAAAGATATAAAAAATCATTGAACATTGAACATTGAACATTGAGCTTTTTTTCATTGAACATTGAACATTGAACATTGAAACTTCGTTTCGAGCCTGCTTCTGCTCGGAAAAACTGATGCGAGCATCGCTTTTCTCTCACTTAATCGCAGCCTTGAACATTTTTGAAAACTTTGTAAAGGTTATAGGTTAAAGGCTAAAGACCTTTTAACGTTAACGGAACTGTTGAAAGTTGAAAATTGGTCGTTTGGGGAGTTGGTCGTTTAGGGAGCTCCGATAACCGATAACCGATTAAACAGAAAACTAACGTTTAATGTTTCTCGGGTGATGCTCGAGGATTTCCTGACGGAGGTGGGAGCGGTCGATATGCATATATATCTCGGTAGTAGAAATATCCTCGTGGCCCAGCATGGCTTGGATGGCGCGCAGGTTGGCACCGCCCTCAAGGAGGTGAGTGGCAAAACTATGGCGGAAAGTATGGGGGCTGATATTCTTCTGGATGCCTGCCCGCTGGGCATAGTCCTTAATATAGACAAAAAGAGTGATGCGACTGAGTTTCGTGCCGCGCTTGGTGCTGATGAAGACATAATCCTCGTGGCCGGGCTTGGCCTTGACCGTCACCCTGACAACAAACCACAGGCGGAGCTTTTCCACGGCCTGTTCACCAATGGGAACCAAGCGTTCCTTTCTCCCCTTGCCATGAACACGGATATAACCCTCCTCCAAAAAGAGCTCGCTCATCTTAAGGTTACATAGCTCGCTGATACGTAGGCCACAGCTGTAGAGCATCTCGATGATGGCATCGTCGCGCACGCCCTGCGGCTTGCTCTTGTCGATTGCTTGCTGGATGGCATCTATCTCTTGAATGCTCAGCACCTCGGGAAGATGCTTACCTATCTGGGGGTTCTCCAGTAGTTCGGTGGGATCTGTTTCAATCTCTTTCTCTAAGACCAAGAAGCGATAGAAGGAGCGTACGCCACTGAGAATGCGGGCAACACTGCGCGGCTGTACACCCAAATCCTGAAGGGTTCCAGAGAAATGGTCCAGCTGCTCGAGCGTGACATGGCGGAAGTCGATGCCAAGGTCGGCATAGTAGTTCAGAAGCTTTTGCAGATCGCGTACATAAGCATCCAAGGTGTTGCCCGTGTAGGAACGCTCCAAACGTAGATATTGCATATAACGCCTCAGAATCTGAGGAGAAATAGCGCCTGTATTGGTAAACTGGTAACTCAAAATAGTGTCGTTTAGATTAAATTTGCACAATAAATAGTGCATGTAATGCTATTTTTCCTATCTTTGTAGCGACAAAAGTACAGAAAAAATATGAGAATACAAATTATCAACGGTCCTAACTTGAATTTATTGGGCGTTAGGGAGCCTGAAATCTACGGAAAGAAGGCTTGGGCAGATTACCTCAAAGAGTTACGTACACGTTTCCCCCAAGTTCGCATTGACTATTACCAAAGCAACCTAGAGGGCGAAATCATCAATAAGATACAGGAGGTAGGCTTCGATCGCGACGGCATAGTGCTGAATGCTGGTGCCTATACACATACCAGCGTGGCTATTTTGGATGCCCTGAAAAGTGTGAGCACACCAGCCGTTGAGGTTCATATCTCTAATGTTCACCAGCGCGAGGAATTCCGTAGGAAGAGCCTTATCAGCCCAGGCTGCTTAGGTGTTATCTGTGGCTTCGGTCTCGACAGCTACCGTCTGGCCATCGAAGCTCTGATAGATAATGCCAGTAGAAACGAGGAAGATTGAAACGCCAGACTTTAGACATTAGACTTTAGCAAACATGTACGAATGCCTTGAGCCTAAAGTCAGAAGTCTAAAATCTAAAGCCTAAGGGCTAGAAAGATGGACATCGACGAGTACATACTGCAGCACATAGATGCTGAGGGAGAATATCTACATGAGCTGTGGCGAGATACACAGCTCAGGTTGTCTTATGGCCAGATGGCAAGCGGTCATCTGCAAGGACGACTGCTGAAAATGCTAGTGCAGATGATTCGACCCCAAAGAGTGCTGGAGTTGGGAACATTTAGCGGATACAGCGCCCTGAGTATGGCAGAAGGACTGGAAGAAGGGGCCGAACTGCACACCTTCGAAATCTTTGACGAGCAGGAGGACTTCATCCGCAAATGGTTTGACGGCAGCCAATATGCCGATAAGCTGCATCTGCATATTGGCGATGCCTTAGAATTAGTCCCGCAAATGGATGTCGTATGGGACCTTGCCTTCATAGATGCTGACAAGCGTCAGTATGTAGAATACTATCAGATGGTGCTTCCTCGCATGCGCAAGGGCGGCTTTATCATTGCCGACAACACCCTGTGGTACGGCCATGTATTGGAAGAGAAACCACGCGAGAGCGACTTACAAACCCAAGGCGTCCAGGCCTTTAACGACCTCGTGGCCAAAGACAACAGAGTAGAGAAGGTTATCCTACCGCTAAGAGACGGGCTGACGCTGATAAGAGTGAAGAATGGTTAGCGTTGAGTGGTTAGCGGTTAGCGGAACTCCCCAAACGACTAATTATCATTTTTCAACTAAAAAAAGCTGCGATGTGCAGCCTTTTTTTTATTCGTTAGCAAATTCCCTTATTATGCTCAGGGTGGTTGTATCGGTGGCAAAGACAGAGTTGAGACCTTGCTCCTCGAAGGCGGGATCGCAGGTATAATCGTCCCACGGCTGCCACTTGTAATGGAGCTTTGAAGCATAGCCTCCCCAGCCCCAGAAGCAGCAACCAACCAGTTTGCCTCCTTTGATTTCCATCTCGCGATACATATCTATCATCCAGAGGACAGCTTGATAATAACGATCTCGGCCTACGGTGGGTGTACCGGGCTCGACAGTATAGTTGTCACGCGGATACCCAAACTCTTCGATTACCATAGGCTTATTCAGGTCGCAGACCTTCTGATAGCATTGGTCGATATACTCGGCTGTCTTCTTGATGGCATTATCCACGCTATCGATGGGAGAGGTGGTACCGTTGATATCCTTAGCCGTAGCAATGGGCCCAGAAACAGGACCTATCCAATGCCAGTTGTAAGGCCAAATATGAATACAAACGAAGTCAATCTCGGGACACGAATGAATCTGACGGAAGAGATCCGCATCCATCTCACAACCAACAATCCCCTCGCTACCCGTTGTTACCAAATGGTTGGCATCTATGCTCTTAATAAGACCTGCCTGATCTTTTACCCATTGGACAAAGCATGCCTTTGTGATGCTATCGCCTGCAAAAGCACGAGGCTCGTTAGCCAACTCCCACGCAAGGATAGCAGGTGACTGGGTGTAAGGCTTGCCAGTTATGGTATTGGTGCGACCGACAATATGCCTGACGTGATTAGCAGCCAACTCCTTTGCCTTATCGTTTTGTACAAACTGGCAATGATACTTCAGGAAGGCACCCCAATCCTCTGGGTCGGCAGCAGGACCACATCCTGCCCATTCCAGATAAGCACCATAGCCTCCACTCCATTCCCAAGCATTATTCAGATAGAGCGTTGCTGTCATCTCCCGCTTCTCCAATTCGGAAAGCAAGAAATCCAAACCTTGCAGAATGGTATCGTTGTATTCGCCTGGAGCAGACTGAAGGATAGGAGAAACGTGACGGCCCAAGCAGTCGCGTCCGTCAGCACCTACCAAGACACGAATGGTGGTGATGCCCGTTTCCTTCATCAAATCCAGTTCCTGAAGCAAACGTTCCTTGTTACCACCTCGACCCTCGCTACCCAAGATAGCGCCATACCAGAAGTTAGCACCTATGTAGCGATATTCCTTATCGCCGCGGAAGAATTTTCCATCCTTAACAATTACAAAGTCTGTTTCTGTCGTTTCTCTTTGCTGGCAGGCAAACAAGCCGCATAGGCATAATAAACTAATCAATAATGATTTTGTTTTCATGCTCAATGTACAATGCTTAATAGACTAAATAATAATCTTGCTCTTATGGTAATTATCGCGGAAGGCGGTCGGCGAACAACCTTTCTTCTTCTTAAAAATACGGTTGAAGTTGCTGATATTATTAAATCCGCAACTATAGCATATCTCGGCTATATTGGTAGGAGAATCCACCAGCATACGAGCAGCATGACCAAGGCGAATATCAATCATATAGTCAGAGACCGTCTTGCCAGTACGCATACGGAAGAAACGGCTGAAGGCTGCGGGAGTCATTCCGGCAATCTCAGAAAGTTTCTTCAAGCGTATCTCCTCCTTGTAATGCTTATCAATATACTCTTCCACCTCGCGTACACGCTTGCTCTCGGGAGCATTCTTTACATTAGCAAACGACTTACTGGCCAACAGGTGATAGTTCTCTTGCAACGAAAGTTCATACAAAATCTCCAAGAGCCCCAACATACGGTAGAATCCTGGTTGAGCCTGCGTGATATGCGTAATCTTTCCGTAAAGTTCCATAATGGCAGGGAGATCAAAGGCTATACCGCGCTTAGCATTCTCAAACATAGCACGGAGACTGCTAAGCTGATTCTTCTGCAAGAACTGATCACCCAACAGGTCTGTGGGGAACTGAATGGTAATTTCGTGGATAGACTGACTCTGGCAATCATACTGATCCCATGCATGTTCCAGTCCGCTGCCAACGAGCACCAAGTCGTACTTTCCTAGCACCTCTATGCTATCGCCCACAATACGACGGGCACCGTCACAGTTTTCCACAAAGTTGAGCTCCATCTCGTCATGCTTGTGCAAGGGATAGGTAAATGCTTCCTTGTCCCTATCCATCATATAGAAACAGTCTTTCTCGGAAAGAGGCGTAACCTCGGTCAATACGTCGTCCATAATATTGAAAAGATGTTAATTTGGCCGCTAAGATACGTAAAAGATGGGAAACGAACAAAATTTTATATCAAAAAGTAATCAAAAGATGCCGCAACAGCACTCATCTAAATATTTTTGTGTATATTTGTGCACCAATAGCCAATAGTCAAACACAAATACCATATTGACAATGAAAAAGAAAACAATCTTAAACTTCGTGGTTATTTTGACCATCCTGTTTTGCGCTACAGACTGCGTTTGTGCAGCGAGCCAATGGAAGAAACAGACCGCACCACTGATGACACCTTGGGGAGAACAACTTACTCCAGACAATGTATGGCAAGAGTACCCTCGCCCATCGATGCAGAGAAAAGACTGGATGAATCTGAATGGCGTTTGGCAGTATTTCAAGCGAACAACCATCAAATACGATTATGAAACGAACAGTTCGCTATTCACAAAAGCAATATTAGTTCCATTCCCCGTGGAATCCGCCCTCTCTGGTATTATGGACAAGAACTTCTCTTCCAACAAGAAGGCAACACACCTATATAGGAAACTCATCAAGATACCTGAGGCATACGAGGGGAAAAACATTCTGCTGCACTTCGGAGCAGTGGACTGGCGCTGCTACGTATATGTAAATGGACAGTTGGCAGGCATGCACGATGGCGGTTCCACTCCATTCTATTTCGATATCACACAACTAATAAAGCCTGGCGATGAGCAAGAGATACAGGTTGCGGTATGGGATCCTACCAACGACGGCGGACAACCACACGGCAAGCAGACCAACTCGCCTGGCAGCATCTGGTACACACCCAATAGCGGAATATGGCAGACTGTATGGTTAGAACCTGTAAGTCCAACGCACATCATAAGCTACGAACCTATCCCCAACATCGACAACTCCACTGTTTCAATAAAGGTGAACACCTCCGGTACATGCCAACTAACACTGACCGCGAAAGACGGAGACAAAACAGTGGCTGAACAGACGGGAAGCTCGGACGATACATTCACACTCTCGATTCCTCAAGCTAAACTTTGGAGCCCCGATGCGCCCAACCTGTATAATCTGGATATAGCTATAAAGGAACAGGGGCAGGAGACGGATAGGGTAAGCGGATACTTCGGTATGCGCAAATTCTCGCGCGGCATGGTGGACGGTCATCCTTGTGTACTGTTAAACAACATGCCCCTGTATCTGTACGGACCGCTGGATCAAGGCTGGTGGCCTGACGGACTGCTGACACCACCCTCGTACGAGGCGATGATCTACGACCTACAGGTGATAAAAGACTTCGGAATGAACATGGTGCGTAAGCACATTAAACTGGAGAACGACCTGTGGTTTGACTGGTGTGACAAGAACGGTCTGGTGGTTTGGCAAGATATGCCATCTGGCTGCGGGAACGGGCAAGTGGGAACCTTGGATTACAACATGCAGAACTTCTACCGCGAGAACGAAGAACTGATAGAAGCTACACGACATCATCCTTGCATCGGTGCCTGGGTGGTATGGAACGAAGGTTGGGGACAGCATACAGAACATGGAATGGCGCATACACAAAGAGCCGTAAACAGCGTTATGGCTGCCAATCACGACCCTGGCAGATTTGTTCATGCCGTAACGGGATGGGTAGATGTAGAAATGGGCGATTTTCTGGACGTTCATTCGTACCCTGCTCCGAATGCCGCCATCAACCCCTTGAACGAGCGCATAGCCTCTTGCGGAGAGTATGGCGGCATCAATCTGTTTGTTGAGGGACACATGTGGGCAGGCTCTGACGTAGATTATACCACCGTAGAGGATGCTGAGACCTATACCAATCTGTACAACCATTACACAGACTGTCTGCAAAACCTACAGAAGGAACGAGGCCTGTGGATGTCGGTCTATACACAGATTACCGACGTGGAACAGGAATGTAATGGTATTATGACCTACGATCGTAAGGTGCTGAAGGTTTCGCCTGAACAGCAAGCCTCCATGAAAGCTATGATAGAGCGTACCATCAATTACCGATTGAGCGGGACAAAAACCATCGTTCCTGCAGGTGATGAGAAGACAGGCATCCAATGGAAATACACCACGACGGAGCCTGCAGACAACTGGTACACTACAGACTTTGAGGCAACAAACTGGAAAACAGGTTCTGCAGGATTTGGCGGAGGCGGCAGAACCGCGTGGACTAGTAGCGATATATGGATCAGACGCAACTTCAAAATCACCAGCGTAGAGGCAAGCCAACTACAGGAACTGCGTCTGTGGATGTTCCATGACGAGGATGCACAAATCTATATCAACGGCGTCCTGGCGGCCAAGGTTACTGGCTATAATACAAAATATGAACTATGGTCGCTGCTACCAGAAGCACTCAATACACTGAAATTGGACGGAACAGACAACGTGATAGCTATCCACTGCAAGCAGACAATAGGCGGACAGTTCATAGACTGCGGTCTGAAGCTCTGCCAATATACCAGCAACGCAGACCTGCAGGTGGAACCTATGCCACAAATGACACCTACTCCCGATTTCAAAGGCGAGAGCGGGAAAGCATACCTGCTGACCTACACGTTGCCAACAAACAAGCAGCTACACTACGCATACAGCATGGATGGGGCCAAATGGACAACCATAAACGGCAACAGAAGCATTCTACTTGGTGATTTTTCCAATGTGGAGATGAACGCGCCATTTATTCGCAGAACAACAGAAGACGGCAAGACAATCTTCCACCTAATAGCAGACCCTATAGACGAGAACCAGGTAGGATTCTATCATCTGCAGAGCGAGGACCTCATTAACTGGAAGAAAGGTGTAAATGGGAACATTCTGATAAAACCGTCGACAACGGACACAAGCAAAGGTGAGTCGCCCGAATGGATTTACGACGAGACATCATCCAGTTTCTTTATCTATTGGACAGCAAAGAATAGCAATAAGAATAGCGTCTATCTCTCAACGACAAAAGATTGGAAGAGATTTACCGCACCGCGCCTCTTCTTTGCTCCCGACCTTGCTGTAAACAACATGCATATAGAAAAAACAGGAGATATCTTTACAGGATTCTTCTACAACAAAGACTGGAACATCTGTACCACGCAGACCAACACCCTTAAAGTTGTCTCGCCCAAATTCTCCGATCCACAACGCATCTTCAGTTCACAAATTCCCAAAGCTAAAGCACCACAGACGTTCCCCGCAATGGATAACAGTGGATGGTTCCTACTGTATAACCCAACGGAGAATGGAGGCCAAACAATAAGCAAGAGCGGTAATGCGGCAGAGAATAAATGGTATCCCTGCGATGAGAATGAGATATCCTTACCAGCTGAGGCTGAGGAGGGTTCCGTACTGGTAATCAGTATTGACGAGTTGAATGCTATTCTGAATACCTTTTTCTACGAGGAATGTGATGTGCTGCCAACAGCAGAGGTAGAACCGCAGATATGGAAATATACAACAAGCAGCATAAGCGGAACAGCATGGACTAGAAAGGATTATAAAGATGGTACTTGGAAGGAAGGGTTGGCAGGATTTGGCGCTAGCAATCCTCCTGGCAGCTATGTAAACACAGAGTGGACCTCCTCGGCAATACACATCCGTTACCATCTGGACTTGACTGGATTTGTGCCAGAACAAATACAAGCGCTGACAGGAAGAATACATCACGACGAGGATGTGAGCGTTTACTTTAACGGGGTGCTTGCCTTCCAAGAGACGGGCTACCTAACCGCCTATAAGAACATCAGTATCAACCAAGAAGCCTTAGATGCCTTGACGCCTGACAATACAAACATTATCGCCATAGAATGTACCAACAAGGGCGGCGGACAGTATATCGACTTCGGTCTGTCCGGCATTCGTCCCCTCCCAACAGGAATAAAAGAAATTCCACATTCGGCATTCGGCATTCAAAATGAAGAGGGTATATACAATCTTTCGGCACAACGTCTCTGTGCGCCAAGGGCTGGGATAAATATTATTAACGGAAAGAAGATTCTTTATTGAGAGAAAAAATAAAAGATAACATAAAAAGAAAAAAATGGATTTGATACCTAGTTTTGCTGTTGATCATACCAATCTGCAGCCCGGCATTTACATCTCTCGACAGGATAAGGTAGGAGATGAAGCAGTAACAACATACGACATTAGAATGACGGCTCCTAACCAGGAACCCGCCCTAGCACCTGCTGCCATCCACACCATAGAACATCTGGTGGCAACCTATCTGCGTAACAATCCCGAGTGGAAAGACAATGTCATCTACTGGGGACCTATGGGATGTCTTACGGGAAACTATCTGATAATGAAGGGAAAGCACGAGCCAGAAGTTGTAAGACAATTGATGATAAAAGCCTTCCAGTTTGTGGTAGACTTCAATGGTGAAGTACCAGGTACCACAGCAGCCACATGCGGCAACTATCTGATGCACGACCTACCTATGGCTAAATGGGAAGCCAAACGATACGTAGAACGGCTGAAGAACAACTTCTGCAGCACCTATCCAGGCATAGAACGACCGAAGGTACAAGGCAGCATGGATTTTTTTGATGCCTAAAGCAAAAGTATCCCTCTTTGATTCAAAACATCAAAGGGGGATATTCAGATAAGTAAGGAACTTCTCGGGCTTGTCGTTCATTATCAGCTCCTCGGGAAATTCCGTCTCTGCCAAAAGCGGATAGATGAAGTTATAATCGGCTATGTCGAAACTGATGTGAGCATCGCTGCTGAGGATGACGGGAACATCGTATTGCTTGCACAAACGCAGAATTTCCAGATTATTGGCAACGGCCATTTCTTTATTCCGTAAAGGATTCAGACTGCTGTTGTTAATCTCCAAAAGTGTTTTGGACTCCTTGGAGGCGAGAACCAAAGGTTCGAAAAGAAGGTCGGCCGTCCCATCGCCAGGATGACTGATGATATGTGTCCATGGGTTGCGGATGGCCGCCTCTACACCTGCGGTATTCTCCTCCTTTGTTCCTCCTTGCCAACAGAGAGAATGAACGCCAGCAATGCGGATATCCAGTTGCTTATAGTAATACTCACTCAAATCAAGGGTTCCCTTTGTATCCAAAATATTAAGCTCAGATCCAAGCAGTAGGCGAACGCCATACATCTGACGGGGAACAACATGCAGGTTGCGGAAATAGATGGGGTCGCAAGTACCGGGAATGCCTGGCGCATGTTCTGTGATGCCAAGAATCTGAAGGCCGCGATTGGCTGCCTCATGCGCCATCTCCTGAATGGTACTGTATGCATGACCGCTGGCCACGGTATGGGTATGTACATCGAGTAACGTTTTCATATTATCTTATATTTAGAAGGCAAAGTATATGCTCTGCCGTTAATAATCAACTGATAGGCCTGCAGGCAAAGATGGGACGCGGGAGTACCGTACAGACGGTCGCCAACGATGGGGTTCCCTAACCCATCGGAGTGCGCACAGTGCACACGCAGCTGGTGTGTTCGTCCTGTCTGCGGATGCAGCTCCACTAAGGCATGTCCCTTCATGTTCTCCACTACCTTATAATATGTTATAGCCGTCCGACCGTGCCTGTAATCAACCATCTGGCGAGGACGGTCCATAATGTCGGGGCGCAGGGGAAGACGTATCTCGCCTTCCTGACCGACGGGCATTTCCCTCTCCAGAAGGGCACGATAGGTCTTCTGCACGCTATGACGTCGGAAATCCTCTTGCAACTGGTGATACACCTTATCGGTAAGCGCTATAACCATCAGTCCGCAGGTATCCATATCCAAACGATGAACAATCATCGGTCCTGTAGCCTGTGGGAACATCTCCCTGACGACACTCTGCACGCTGGGTAATCCATCCTTCCCTGGCACAGAAAGCATGCCATGAGGCTTGGCTACAACGGCCATCTGTTCGTCCTGATAAACGACTTCCAACTCCAGATTCTCCTGATGCAGCAACGGATTTTCTTCCACCAGCAGCCCTTGCAACATGTGACCCAAGATGGGTTTACACCTGCTGTTGCAGGCTGGATAGAAATGTCCCTCCTGACGAAGTTCATCACGAGGCGAATCGCCTACCCAGAATTCTGCCATACAAAGCGGCTGCAGGCCTTCTTTATACGCAGCTTGAAGCAAACGTGGCGCACAGCATTCACCAGCCCCGCTGGGAGGAACAATATCAGCAAACAACTCTGTAAGATTCTTGCTTTGCCCTTTTGCGTTCAGAAAAGAGAACTGGCGGAAGAGCCATTGCTGCAAAGCGATACTGCGTTCATGACGTTCCCGCTGCAACTGATTAATCTGTTGCTGTATTTCATGCATAGGAGCCTCATCGGCATCTATCCTCTGTTTCCATTCTTGCTGCAAACGCTTGTATTGTGCCTTTTGGTATTGGCTCTGCTTTATCATTTCTGATTCCCTGGCTGCCAGTTCCTCGGCAGATAGTTCAGCACGCAAGAGATGACGCTTCTCCTTTTCTGCCTGCATCATAGCCCGGTATGCCTCCAGCTCTCTCTGCATCTCCTGACGCAAGGGACTCTCCCCTATTTGGGTTTGCAAGGAAGCTATTCGGGCATTGATAGTCGAAATCTGTTCCTGTTCTTGCTGAAAATAACAGCCAGGCTCCATCAGATCGAAGACTGGCGGAACAAAGTACAGATGACGGGTCTTGCCATCCAGCGTACCAGAGAAGGCTGCGAGAAAAGCCAGCCCCCCTCCAACCTCTTTGCCCTCCATCGCGAATGGGGATTCGCTCACCTTTGTGGGGCCGGAACCACATTCAGCGGTTCCTCTAAAGACCCCAGTCGCCCGAGGAGGGAGGCAATCATTTCTTCTGGCCACTACCAACACGCCAAACATCTTGCCTGCTTTCAGTTCCTGCGCCCATTGCTTTTGGGTTCTCAGATAATCCTGTACTTCCTGAGCAGCCATCACACACAAAGGATGAGGCTGATAGCAGAACGGAAAAGTAAAGCGCTCTGGGGAGGGAATACTTGCCGACTGGGGAGGAAGCGAGTGCAACATCATAGCAGTAATAACGACTCGGGGCCCATATTGAAGAGAAGATCCACAATACTGAGATCCGGCAGGAAGCTATGCTTACGTGCAAAGACCTGATAATATGGTGTATCATTCCGAGGGAATTCTGATTGTTCTCCGGCATAAACAGTAGTGCGTGAAACGGAAGTCTCTATATCCAATAGGGAACAGGTAAGACGAAGCAAGTCTTCATTGAAGTCTGCAAGAAACTCCCACTTCTTCTCATAGAAAGGAGCAAAATCGTCGGCATAGTACTCAAAGAAGGGAGATTGCCTGTAACTGCTCTGCAGGGCGTTCCAATGAAGATGACGCCAATTGCCGTGGTCGCTGATGCGGATATCACGCATCAGGGCATGAGGTTCAGGCTTTACAACGGGAATACTCAACGCTAGAGCTCCCTGAGGGCTATCTATAAGACAACGGTTACGGAAAGTCTGCTTGCGGTAATAGTCGTTTACCTCAAGCTGCGCCTCATCGGCATGAAAAAGTGCCGAATAATGCGATACCGGAGCAAGATAACAGCATGGCAGTATCATTACTTGATATTGTCCACAAAACGGAACAGGCGGCTCCATCTTACATGATGTCCGCTTAGCCAAGAACGGTCGGCATCTGTACTCCACCAAATGACAATCGGCTTTCCTACAATATGATCCTCAGGAACAAAACCCCAATAACGGCTATCGGCAGAACAATGACGGTTGTCGCCCTGCATCCAATAATAGTCCATCTGGAAGGTATATTCGTCCGTTTCTTTGCCATTGATAAGAATCTTACCTTCAGAGGTTACTTCCAACGTATTTCCTTCGTAAGTACGGATTGGACGCTCGTAGATAGGTAGATTCTCTAATGTAAGTTTAATCTTCTCACCCTTCTTAGGAATCCAGATAGGACCATAATTGTCGCAAGTCCAACCTGTATATCCATTCTGCGGATAAAGAAATCCTGTCTCACGTTCCTCTACAGGTGTTACGCTATTGACGTAAGCAGTTAGCTTCTCTAATGCTTCCTTGGCTGCCTTGGTAAGAGGAATTTCACCCTTCTGATACATCTCATTTACATCATCCATGCTCAAGCCTAAATCATAGCAAACATCGGCAGGCAAATAGTTGGATTTCAGGTCCACATGATACTTGTACTGCACATTCTCTGCATCGGGGTTCACCTTTCCATCCAGATAAATCACCTTATCCTTGATCTGCAGCGTCTGACCGGGCAGGCCCACGCAGCGCTTTACATAATTTTCACGACGGTCTGTGGGACGATATCCAACCTTTCCAAAATCCTCATACGGAATGCCAGTACTTTGGCATACTGTCCTATGGAATGTTGCATCACTCACAAATTGGCGCCCCAAATTGTATACTTGCTCAAAGTACTGACGACGCTTTAATACTGAGAGTGTATCAAGGCCTGGATTTCCTGCCAATGACATACCATAGCCATATACCATAGAATAATACTCCGTCTGGTAATTAGGATTGGTAATGATAGTATCGCCTGCAGGATAGTTGAAGACTACAATATCATTCAGTTTAATGGGCTTTGGGCTTACACGCTTGTATTCCCACTGAGGCCATTCTATGTAGCTCTTACCAAGATTAAGAGGTAGCGTATGCTGACAGAGAGGCATATGCAGGGGAGTTTGTGGCACGCGGGGGCCATAGCTCATCTTGCTTACCAACAGATAATCGCCCACCAGAAGACTCTTCTCCAAAGAGCTGGAGGGGATTACATAGTTCTGGAAGAAATAGACGTTTACAAAATATACCGCAACCAATGCAAAAACAATGGCATCTACCCAACCCATTACGGTGCGTACAACAGGGTTCTCAGCTTTTTTCCACCAAGTCCAAGGAATGAAATGGGTGATATATGCATCCAGAATAAAGGGAAGAATAATTAGCCCCCACCAAGCATCTACCCAATAGAGGAACCAGATGTACAACCCACTATATATGAGAGCGCGAGCCCAATCGGCCCAACGAGCCTTACTTGTATTCTTCTTCATATATTAAAATTGAAACAAATCTGACATCGTTAACAATCCCTCGTGACTGGCCGTGTATTCGGCTGCCAGAACAGCACCCATAGCAAAACCGCGACGGTTGTGAGCATCGTGGGTGATAGTAATCATATCCTCGGGGGAATCGTATGTTATGGTATGAATACCGGGAACTTCCTTCTGGCGGATATCGTCAATGCGCAGTACTTCGGGCTTTGTCTCATGCAAGCCCCAACGCTCCTTACGGTCCAGATTCTCGATAATCTGCTCAGCCAATGTGATGGCAGTACCAGAGGGAGCATCCAGTTTGTGCACATGATGGGTCTCCACCATATTCACATCGTACTGGTCGAACTGATTCATAATCTTTGCCAGATACTTGTTCACAGCACCAAAGATAGCAACACCCACGCTGAAATTGCTGGCCCAGAAAAGCGTCTTACCCTCTGTGGTACAAGCCTTGCGCACCTCGGCCTCGTGGTCCTTCATCCACCCTGTACTGCCGCTTACCACTTTGACACCAGCCTTCCAAGCTTTCAGATAATTATCATATGCAGTCCAAGGGGTTGTGAATTCTATGGCTACATCTGCACTGGCAAAAGCCGCAGACTCAAATTCTTCCTGATTGTTGATATCAATGATGCTAACAATCTCATGACCTCTGGAGACGGCAATCTCCTCTATCATTCGGCCCATCTTGCCGTATCCTATCAATGCTATTTTCATACCTTATAATATATTTCGCGTGCAAAAGTACAGATTTTACGTCGAAAATCACTACTTTTGTATATAAAATTAAGTTAATGCGGATTGTAACGTATGGAAAAGCTACTCCACTACGTGTGGAAACATAAGATACTTCCTCTAAAATCACTCCTCACCACAGATGGGCGTGAGGTTGAAATTATTGACCCCGGATTGCACAATGCCAACCAAGGACCGGATTTCTTTAATGCAAAACTGAAGATTGGAGGCACCCTATGGGCTGGCAATGTGGAGTTGCATCTGAAGTCCTCCGATTGGTTTAAACATGGACATGACACGGATCCTGCATATAACAATACCATACTACATGTTGCACAGACCATAGACTGTGAGGTAATAACAGAAGATGGGAACCATCCGCCTCAGCTACAATTGGATGTTCCTGCCCATCTGTATCAGAACTACCAGACCCTATGTCAGACCGACGAATATCCCCGCTGTCATAAGATTATTCCTTCTATCCCCTCGATGAAGGCTCACATGTGGATGGATGCCTTATTGGCCGAACGAATGAAAGAGCGGGCTCTGAAGGTACAAGAAAGAGTAGACAGGCTGAATGGCGACTGGGAGCAAGCCACCTTCATCACACTGTGTCGTAACTTCGGCTTCGGACTGAACGGAGACACCTTCGAGCGTTGGGCTATGACGATTCCCTTACAGGGCATCGGCAAACATAGAGACAATCTGTTTCAGATAGAGGCCATATTCTTAGGTATGGCAGGACTGATAGACGATGCAGCACAGGTGAAAAGTGCAGAGATGGCAGAGAAGTGGAGGCGTGAGTTCGGTTTCCTCTCCCACAAATTCCAATTATCGGAACCCATGAAAGCCAGCGACTGGAAGTTCCTTCGTACCCGTCCGACAAACTTTCCGCACGTTCGCATTCTGCAGATAGCCGAGTTGTATCATAGTGGAAAAGCACAGATGTCGGCCCTTACAGAAGCAAAGGATATCAAGGAATTACACAGAATTCTGGGTATAGGAGGCACATCGGCCAAAAGCCGCAACCTGATTATCATCAACACCATAGTGCCGCTGCTTTATGCCTATGGTACCCATCGGTCTGATGAAAAGCTCATCCAAAAGGCTATCGCACTACTTGAAGAACTACCTGCCGAGGACAACTATATCCTGCGGCAATGGAAGGCGTGCGGACTGAGCGTAGAAAACGCTGCCGACAGCCAAGCGCTGATACAACTGAAACGTGAATACTGCGACCGCAAGGATTGCCTTCGCTGTCGCTTTGCATATGAATTCCTGAAGAAAGTTGAAAGTTGAAAGTTGAAAGTTGAAAGATAAAATGAAATACGTATACGAACTGAAGATGAAGGTACGCGACTATGAGTGCGACCTTCAAGGCATTGTCAACAATGCCAACTACCAACATTACACCGAGCATACCCGTCACGAATTCCTGCTGCAGGCCGGCATCAGTTTTGCCGATATGCACAACCGCGGCATAGATGCCGTCGTGGCCCGTTTGACTATGGCCTTTAAGGTTCCTCTTCGTAGTGGGGACGAATTTGTAAGTCGCCTCCGTATCAAGAAGGAAGGTATCCGCTTTGTATTCTATCAGGATATTTTCCGCCTGCCCGACGAGACAATGGTGCTTCGCAGCCAGATAGATACCGTATGCGTGGTTAACGGGCAACTGTCTGAGTGTCCCGAACTGGAAGCTTTGTTGGAACCTTATCTCGAGAAAGCATGACGGAACAGGAGACTCTTTACAGCATCGCTTTATCGTTTGTTCCACGCCTGAATCTTCTGAACAGGAAATTGCTGTTCGAGAAGATGGGGACGGCTACCGAGATATTCGAGCAACGTCATAACCTCAG